>WPCG01058543.1_pt1 | contig 57252 bp, 63 predicted proteins | sample 5403311 | NCBI WGS metagenome assembly WPCG01 (sample SAMN12869467, study PRJNA574797) | sludge metagenome | isolation source: wastewater treatment of Control | place: China:Beijing | collected 2019-05-17
ACTTTTCTTAATGCTTTTTCAACATGGTTGACACACGAAGCACAAGTCATACCATTCACTCGATATTTAATATTACTCGACATTTTATTATTCCTCTTCGATGGTCGTTAAGTATTCGACTTGATATCCTGTTTGAACAATTGCCTCAAGATACATATTTGAATTGGGTTTTTCCTCTTCAGTCAATACTTTTGCAATATGTGTTGAAAAATTAATATCAACATTGATTGCTCCAGCCGATTTAAGTGCTGTGGTAATACGATTGATGCACCCGATGCAATGAATATCTCCAATTCTGTAAATGAGTGTTGCCATATATAATTCCTCCTTTTACTACCCCTCCCGTGGTGGGGTGTCATCTATACTATATCAAACTATTCATTAGATGTCAATCCTTCATCTTCTAAATAGTAGATGTGTCTAATTCCATCTGTGTTTTCTACATAAGCAGTAATATATGTATCCTTTGATAAGATAAGATCATTAACAGTTGTCACAAATCCATTATCATTCAGTGTTTTTGGATAATTTTTATCAGGGGAGTTTGGATCAATCCCATGCCGATATGAGCGACTGATAAAATCAGTACAGTAAAATTTATTGTATGTATCTGCCACAAATAGAAAATTATAAAGTGAACGATTCTTGAGGTGTTGATCAGCATAGTTCATGGTTTGATCAAGTTGATCATCACTGATATTTTTCACTCTTAGCACAACAAATTTTTCCCTATAATATGAACCGTAATAAGGGTAAGAGACATCATTTTCACTTCTATAATCTGGTAACATCCAATAATTGATGGATGATTTTCTAACACCGACTGAATACGCATGTGTTCCATCTGAAGGATCTGAAATAATTTCGAGGATACTTTCATCATCTTGTGGAAAACCTACAGCTTCAATAAACTGATTATTACCATTATTGAGAGCCGCATGTCCACCAACAAAAAAGCTCATCAGTTGGTGAAATCCGAGAATGTTTGGAAAAGGGGACTCTTGTGTAACAAAGATGTCGCCTTTTTTCCCCATAAAGGGCTCATCTTTTGTTGTATAAAAAAGACTACGTGTATCATCTATCTCATAATCATTTATTCGCTCAATCGGATGATACATCCTTAATTCCTCTATACCATTATCAAAAATAATCGTTATGGTTTCTTCTTCTGTACTTCGTTCTTTAAATGCTTCAATATAACGATTGACTTTCACATGTTGATTCAGTCCGTATAAAAAGATTACTGTCAGTAAAACGAGTACAATAAGGAAAAATTTTTTAACAGCCTTTTTTAATTTCATGTTACACACCTCTTTATCATTATATGAAAACAATGTGAATAAAATATGAATGTATATAATTTAGGATATTCGATATTTTGTCATCAATATTTAAGAGATTTAGTTTTATTTTTGATGTCGTTTCAAGTATACTAGAACTAATTTAATGTCTTCAAACACATGAACGATGAAATGAGGATGACGCAGCTGATGAATACCATCGAGATTTTTAATGTCTATTATTTTTTATATATTGGATTTGCAATTGTACTCACATTGCTATCCGTTTTATACCTAGATCATCAATCAATCCGATTCAAAAAAAGATTTATCGTCTCTTTAATTATCATCAACTTTGTGGTCCACTTTCTTAAGGTATTTATATATCCTTATACATTGGTCGATCATGTCTGGACAAAAGTCACTTTTGAAAATATTTCAGCAAGTACTGTTTTATTATTTCCGCTCTTATACATCATAAAGAATCAAACACTTAAAGACTACATGGTCATTATAGGGATTTATGCAGGTTTAATTCCCTTTTTATATCCTGCAGATGTCATATCTCCTATCTTTAATGGAACCATCTATATTGGAGAAAGACCTGCTTTTTTGTTAGAAAATATAAGATTTTATTTTGCACATTATATGCTCTTTCTGGTTTCGTTTTTGATGTTAAGATATCAGTTTCATCGCATTTCAGTTAAACGTTTTTATAAAATACCTTTTATTTTTATCGGAGTACTGTTGATTTTATTTCTCAACGAGTTAGTTATTACATTTTTGGGTGGTGTACCTGTTGAATATCTTTTTGATCCCAGCAAACGTAATCCATCTTTTATTTTTGGAATTAAGGATGGTTTTGAAGGGTTAAGTACTTTTATGGGTATCCTCGTTCCTCGATTTATGGAAGTGACTCATCCGACATATGGGTTTACTTTTTTCATTCCCGTAGTTTGGATGATTTTACCGGTTTTGTTTTTTGGTGGAATTTTAGTTATTGTTTTTTATGCAGTATTCGATAAACAATTTTTACATTCTATACATATTAAAAGGATAGGGAGAAAACGCTAAGTTAACTTAAAAAAAAGTGATTATACCGTGTTGGTTACAAACGGCATAGTCACTTTTTTCATTATATGTGTTCTCATGACATTAAGACTAGGAACGCAACTTTAGGACATGAACTAAACATGTGTGATCGACGAGTCCCTCGTTGACATAGATTTTTTGATTTTGATTGATGTGTAGATGGTATCCATGTTTAGTGAATGTATATGAAATATCTTTTAGGTTATACGTTCTTCTTTTTCTAAAATAAGTTAGCGTCAGCCTATGGTATTACAAGTGATATTAGAAAAAGCAATGATTAAGTCACTATTAACTTGCTATTCATTGCTTTTTAAGTGATGTATATACTAACGAAAGGAGCGGTCAAAATATGAAAAACAAAACCGTAAGAATTATCCAACCAAAAACTCATTACACGTTGGATCAAATCAATAACCCACTTACCAGAAAACGAGTGTGTGCCTATGTACGCGTTTCAACAGACAATATAGAACAAAAAACAAGTTACGAAGCACAACGAGATGAATATACACAACGAATAACAAAGAATCCAGATTGGATTTTTGAAGGCATCTACGCTGATGAGGGCATCAGTGGGACTAGCACAAAGAACAGAAAGCAATTCAATTTAATGATTGATAAAGCACGTGCTGGACAAATCGATATCATCTTAACAAAGTCGATATCCAGGTTCGCAAGAAATACTGTAGATGCACTAAACTACATTAGGGAGTTAAGAAAAATTAATGTAGAGATTATATTTGAAAAAGAAAACATTAGTTCACTAGATCCTAAAGTAGAATTTCTTCTCACCATCATGTCATCAATGGCACAGGAGGAAGCTAGAAACGTATCAGAAAACGTCAAATGGAATGTTCAAAGACGTTTTAGAGAAGGTGTCCCTATTATCAACCACCAACGCTTCTTAGGTTACACAAAGGATAAAAAAGGTGGTAACCTAGTGGTTGTACCTGAAGAGGCGCAAATTGTTAAACTCATATTCAACCTATACATTAGTGGTGTTGGTCCGGCTAAAATTGCAGAGCAACTCGTTGAGATGGGTGCAAAAACAGGTGCTGGTAAAACGGAATGGCGACTTTCAACGATTACAACGATTCTAAAAAATGAGAAATACATGGGTGACATGCTGCAACAAAAAACAATCAGTATCGATTACCTGAGTCATGCAAGAGTCAAGAATACAAATCACGCACCTACTTATTATACAGAAAACAGTCATGAAGCAATCATCGATAGAGAGACTTTTGAACTTGCTCAACGCATTAGAAAAGATAGAGCTAAGGTTAGAATTGGCGAGGATAAAAACCTCTCAAAATATAGTAGAACATATCCTTTGACGGCAATGATTATCTGCAGCGAATGTGGACGAACATTAAAAAGACGTTATTGGAACTACGGTAAGCCATCACAAAGGGTCATGCAACAATGTGGCAGTTACATTGACGGTAAAGCGAATTGTAACGCTAAAGCGAGCCGTCAAGATCTTATCGAAGCAACAACAATCCACATGCTTAACAAAGTCTTCTTAAAAGACTTAGATATCATGTCAACCATTCAAAGGGTTATCAAATCAACCATCAAAGTCGATGATGTCCAAAATATCATTGAAAAGTTAACATTAGAAAGAGATGAAAACGAAATAGCATTATCAAATCTAATTGATACTAAGGTAAAAGCACCCGATATTCCAGAATCAATATTTAATGCAAAGTACCGTGAATACTCTGATCGACTTAAAGTTCTAACTGCAGAGATTAACAAACTTGAACTTGAACATGTGAAAAACTATGACACCAGAAAACGTATGGATAAAATCAACGAGATTCTAGGTAAAAAGAATCTAGTCATCGATGAACTTGATTCAGAGATTTTGAGTACATTCATCTATAAAATGATATCCGTAAGTCCAAATGAGATCGTATACTGTATTGCAGGAATCAAGAATTATTCAGACAATGAGTTCAAAGAACGTCGTTTTGAGTTCTTAAAAACTGAACCAATCATTGTGGAAACATATCACGCGCCTGATGGCTTAGCTAAGATGTTATATCGGGTTGTAGTGATATAATTTTTTATCAAATAGATGTTCTCACACTCAAGAAAATATATGCTTAGAGCATAGTTTGATGTTTCCACAATGATTTTGATATGTTTCCACATTGGGCAAAAACAAAAAAAGAAGCATTTAACCCAGTTTTTAAGGGATAAATGCTTCTTGTCTTATTATATGAATGGCTTTGTTAAGCAGTTTTTAAAGAAAGCAATGTGATAGTTTCAACGTGCGTTGAAAAAACCAAATTGCTTGCAAAATCAACCTTGTGTGTATTGAAGTAACATCAAAAACGGCTTAAATATGTTTCCCCTTACATGCTTGAAAACCGTCTATAATACCAAAGAAACATATTTTTTGATTTTTACTATTAAATTATTAGATCAAAGTACCATCGTTGATTTCTACATCAAAAGATTGATTTGTAGGGTATAAATCCCCTTTACTTAACTGTTTAAGGTAATCGATGATAAAACAATTTAGCACCCTAAAATTATAGCTTTACCAAGAGGATAATCGAAAGCAACTATTGAATAAGTCTTATATATACCAATTCAGTTCTGCCTAATTAATGATTAAACTGCACAACAAGATAAATGAGAAACATCTTTTTCAAGCGAGAGGATTGCTAACTTAAGTCCTTCTGACATGGTTAGATATGGAACCATCGTATCTTTTAAATCTTGAATCGTTAATCCGAATTTGATGGCCAATGTGGCTGAGTAAATGATCTCACCAGCATCCTCAGCCAAAATATGTACACCTATAATTTTGTTAGTTGCTTGATCAACAACAATTTTGAAAAGACCCCTAGTGTCATGATTGACGAGTGCTCTTGGCACCATTTCTAAATCAATTGTTCGTGAAACTGTTGAGTATCCTAGCCTGTTTGCTTCATGTTCAGTGTAGCCAACAGATGCGATTGAGGGCGTCGTGAATATGACACTAGGCACATATCTCAAATCTATCTTCTTTTTAACATTACCAAATGCGTTATCCATAACTACTCCACCTTGATAAGCTGCAACGTATACAAACATAGGAGCACCAGTGACATCACCAGCTGCATAAATATTTTCATTGCTAGTTACACCGAAATCGTTAATTAATATCTCGTTTGTATCACCAAGTTTAACTCCAGCTAAATCAAGATTCAAATCTTCTGTACTAGGAGTACGTCCGGCTGCAACGAGTAGTGCTTCACTTTCTAAATATGTTTTCTCGTTGTTTTTTGTGAAATGAATCTGAATCAAATCCTGGTTCTTTTCAACTTTGTCATAAGAAATATCATTGATCAATTCAATACCATCAGTCTTTAGTATTTCCTCCATTTTAATCGATATTTCTGAATCATACTCTTTTAATAAATAATGACTTCTTCTTAAAAAAGTAACTTTTGATCCCAAATTTTTTAACATTTGCCCGAGTTCTAGTGCAATATATCCAGATCCGATAATAACAATACTTTTAGGTGTTTTTTTTAATTCTAGTAATGTAGTACTGGTCAAATAATTAACCTGATCTAACCCCTTTATATTGGGAATCACAGGCTTAGAACCTGTCGCAATCAAGTATTTATCTGCAGTATAAACGTTGTTATTGACTGAAATTTGACTACTATTGATAAATCTTGCGTGTCCTTTAATAAGTTCAATTTGATAAACATCTAGTAAGTTTATATATTTTTTTTGTCTTAACTGGTCAACTAAATGATTCTTTTGGTCAATCAGTTGTTCAAAATTTACCTCGTTTGATGATATATTTAATCCTTGAAAATTGTGGCTCTTTGAAAATTGATTTATATAACCTGCACGAATCATGGTTTTTGATGGCACACATCCAACGTTAACACATGTGCCTCCAATCGTATCCCGTTCTATAATTGCTACCGTCTTACCATATTCTTTAGCCTTAATTGCTGCAGAAAAAGCAGCACTGCCTGATCCAATAATAATTAAATCAAAATCTTTTTTATTGGATGTGCTGTCTTGTGCTATATGATTCTCTTCATGTACAGATTTCAAATAATATGGTGTTTTACTCAATGCCAATTCAACATCTTTAAAAGAAATGCTTTCAGTTGAGACAAATTGAGCAACTCCTGTTTTATAATCAACATCAATGATTTTAACTTCTATAGACCCTAAAGCTTTTTCTACATGGATTTCACAGGCATCACATGTCATACCTTGAATAACTGCTTCATACTTTTTCATATGTTTTTCTCATACACACCTCTTATTGGTATCTTATCTAACTGTCTACATTATTGTATCATGTCCCCATTATATCTAATCTAACTGTCAATAATATTGTATCATGTCCCGAGGATGCTTTCTCTTTATATCCACTTTATTGACGTAAATACAAAGTCTTCTTAAAAGATCTGGATATCATGACAACCATTCAAAGGGTAATTAAATCAACCATCAAGGCTGATGATGTTGAAAGTATCATTGAAAAGTTAACATTAGAAAGAGACGAAAACGAAATAGCATTATCAAATTTAATTGATACAAAAGTAAAAACACCGGATATTCCAGAATCAATATTTAATGCCAAGTATAGAGAATACTCCGATCGACTTAAAGTCCTAACCACAGAGATTAACAAGCTTGAACTTGAACACGTAAAAAATTACGACACCAAAAAACGTATGGATAAAATAGGTGAGATTTTAGGGAAAAAGAATCTAGTCATCGATGAACTTGATTCAGAGATATTCAGTACATTCATCTATAAAATGATATCAGTCAGTCCAAATGAGATCGTATACTGTATTGCTGGAACCAAGAATTATTCAGACAATGAGTTCAAAGAACGACGTTATGAGTTCTTAAAAACTGAACCAATCATTGTGGAAACATATCACACAAAGGGTGGCTTAGCGAAGATGTTATATCGGGTTGTAGTGATATAATTTTTTACGAAATAGATGTTCTCACACTCAAGAAAATATATGCTTAAAGCATAGTTTGATGTTTCCACATTGATTTCGATATGTTTCCACATTGGTCAAAAAGTAAAAAAGAAGCATTTAACCCAGTTTTTAAGGGCTAAATGCTTCTTGTTCTATTATAATAATGGCTTTGTTAAGCGGTTTTTAGAGAAAGCAATGTGATAGTTTCAACGTGATATGTTTGACTAAACATATCAACTGGTTGTATATAATCAATAACATAACTAGATCTTAATATTTTTATATCTCTAACTTGACTTTTTGGATCACAAGAAATATATACAATTTTTTGAGGTTTTAACTTCAATACATCATTTAAAAACTCTTCACTTGCACCTTCTCTAGTAGGGTCCATAAATAATACATCTATTTTAGTATTCAATGCATTCATTTTTGTACTGACATCACCTAAAACAAATTCTACATTTTGAATTTTATTATATACTTTGTTTTGCACTGCATCCTTATACGCATCTTCATTAACTTCTATCGCATAAACTTTCTTAGCCTTTTTACTTAATAAAAGCGATAAAGTACCTATTCCTGAATAAGCGTCTAAAACAATATCCTTCTCACTAACATTTGATACTTCAATTGCTTTTTGATATAACTTAAACATTTGCATTGGATTTATTTGATAAAAAGATTGTGGTGATAATTTAAAGGATAAATCATCAATTTTATCAATGATATATCCAGGGCCATAAATAACTTTTTCTTCATTTAATAAAACTAAATGTGTCTTTTTCCGATGGATATTTTGAACAGTCGTTTTGACTTCACTATGTTTTTTGATAAGTTCCTGTGATATTTTTTTAGCATTAGGTAGTAAATTTCCTTGTGTGACAAAAACAACCATTAAATCATTTCTGTCAAAAGACTTTCTAATCAACACATGTTTAACGATACCTTGATTCGTATCTATATCATACGCAGGTATTCTATACTTATTTAATAGCATTTCAATCGTTCTTAAAACTTGATTGGTCAGTTTATCATGGATGAAACAATCTAAAAAAGGAATGACTTGTTTTGTATGCTCCCGATACAAACCAAGTCTTAACTTCTTTTTACTTATCATAGCAGATAAAACCACTTTGTGACGATAATGTAGTGGTTTTTCACTTCTAATGATAGGTTCTATGTTTGCATCTTTAAAGTTGTTTGTATACAAATTTCTAACATATTCTTCTTTGAGTTTCAATTGATAGTCGTAAGTCATATGTAAAAAATCACAGCCCCCACATTCATAAAATATAGGACATATCACTTTTTTTCTATGCTCGCTTTTAACGGTAAGATCACTATCTTTAATGATTGTCTGATTCGGATCTTTAACTTGTGCTGTTTCTAATGGCAACATATATTTAACAATTTTCTTTTGTTCTGTTATTGGGCGATATCGCTCATCTAAATTTATACATTTAATTTCCATATTATACCTCTACATTTATTATAACATCTAAAACAAAAAGGGCAACGCCCTTTATATGTACACTTAAGTTTCTTCTTTTTTAATTTTGTATAATTCTTCAACTGCTAAACTTAGCTTAGTAACAACATTTTTTTTATTTAGTGGATAAATATAAAATGTATCGTGCATTGTGGACAAATCAACACAATCACCTTTCCCCATATAATCATATTCAATATGACATCCATACATCGATAACGGTTCCTTTTTTAAGTCAATATCAAACGTATCATTATGAAGGGTTAAATGAAAGCCATTTAAATCATGTACTAACCTACCTTCACCTAATTTAATATAACCTTTGCTATTTGGTAGAGCTTCAACAATGACTTCATCATCAAATATATATGTTTTCTCATCTAGCTGTTTTCTAACTTCAGTTCTTTGCCACTCATACCAATCAGGAATATGTGTAAACTCAGTTTTTCCATCTAAAGCTTTTATCTTCCCATAAACATCCATTTCATATGTGTGTTTACACTTGTTGCACCAAATCTTATTTTCATTAGAGTCCATTTCGTGCTCTGTCTTACATGCTGGGCATTGATATAAAACTTTATGGATATTTTTTGCTCTATTTTTATTTTTAATTTTGATTTTTTGATCATATTGCCACTGATACTCATCATATTTAAAATGCTCTCTAACAAGACTGTTTATTTCATCTACTGACAATCTATTGACATCTTCGATATCTAATATTTTTGTCATATCAGCTGCCAATGGCACATATCTCATCTTAAGATTCCAAACAGGTTGAGTTAAATAATTTCCATGCATATTCAGAACAACAACTGGTTTTTTTAACACTTTTATCATTTTCCCTAAAGAATCCGGGAGTATAGCGTCTGTACCAATTAAAGAATATCTTGCTTCTGGATATATGGCAACAATATTATTTAATTTATCTAGCGCGTACTTAATTTGCCTAAAAAGGACTGCATCAGTTGTGAATTTTCTTTTTACAATCGCTCCAACATTTCTTAATAGCCACTCTCTTTTAATAAATCCATCGATTGCAACAATATAGTTTGCTCTTCTAGGAAAGATTGCTTTTGTTGTGACTTTAAAATCTATAAATGCATGATGCGTACATAGTAAAATATATGGTGGCTTTAAACTTTTCATATTAACTTTATTCACTTTTAATCTTCTATAAAACACACTAGGAAAAGATAAAAGCCATGCTAAAGGTGTTAAATATATTCTTTCCTTAACTGGCTTTTTTTCTATATCAAATCTCTTAAATTGATCCATAAAGATACTCCATGTTTATAGTTTTATTGATGAGTCTTCATCTGTAAGTATTGTATCTTATTTTTTCCGTTTCTCTTAGCGATATACATCGCTTGATCTGCTACTTCAATCGCATCTTTAATTTGTGCTTGATTTGAGATAACCGTTAACCCTATAGATGTTTGAGTCAACTTATCATCATCAATATCTCTTATTTGAGTTGCATTAATCAAGATTTGAAGCAACTTTGCTTTCTCTTTTAATGTTATTTCATCTACTTTATGAAACATCACTATAAGTTCATCTCCACCATATCTAAAAGCAAGGTCATTCTCATTTAAATGATTCAATATAGTATTGGCAACCGACTCTAAAACTTGATCACCGACCAAATGTCCATAGGTGTCATTTGTTCTTTTAAAATTATCCAAATCGATAAAGCATAATCCCCAATCTTGAAGATTTTTATCACTTAACAAATCTTCTAGTTTTTTTTGCATGAATAATCGATTTAGCAGTCCAGTTAATGGATCGATATACTTTAACAAAGATGAAATGTGTTCTTCTTCAAATAACAATGATTTAGTTGTCTCATCAGTAAAGACCTCAATGGCACCACAAACATTACCCTCTATGACTAAAGGAATTGTTCTTACATGAACTAACTTTCTATGTCCTTTTTTATGTTGTAAATAAACATAATTGTCTGTTACAATGTTTTCTTTAATAGAACGTTGTAATGGACACCCATCTAAACAAAGTTTGTTACCAAATTCATCAATGTGATTTAACTTATTGTCCCAACAGTGTGAACCAACCATTTCATCTTTTGTAAATCCGGATATTTGCTCAGCTACTGGATTATAATATAAAATCTTTCTATGCTCATCAACGATGTATATACCTTCATGAAACTGATCAAAATATTGCATTAATTGTCTAAGCATAGAAAAACCTCTTTTCTTTTATAAAATTCCTAATTTTCTAGCTGTTTGCTCCATAATTTCAATCGCTTTGTCCAGTTGTTTTTTAGTGTGAAGTGCAGAAACCATACATCTAACTCTTCCTGTATCTTTAGGTACAGTTGGAAATACGATACCAGAAACATATACACCATTATATAGTAAAGCTTTTGAAAACTCCATCGTTTGTGCTTCATTTCCTATCATCACTGGTGTTATAGGTGTTTGACTATGACCAATATCAAATCCAAGTTTTTCTAATTTATCTTTGAAATATCTCGCATTTTCCCAAAGTGTATCCGTGTATTCACTAGATGTTTCTAACATATTAAATGCCTCGATAATAGCTGCTGCTGCACCTGGCATCAATGCTGTAGAAAATAATAGTGGTCTACCTCTATGCAACAACCAATCTCTCATATCTTTTGAACCTGCAACATAACCTCCAACAACACCAATAGCTTTCGATAAAGTACCAACGATAAAATCAACTTGACCATGAAGATTAAAATGATCAACAGTTCCTCTACCTCTATTTCCTAAAACGCCTGATCCATGCGCATCATCTACATATGTTAATGCACCATACTGTTTAGCTAACTGAACAATCTCAGGAAGTTTAGCAATATCTCCATCCATAGAAAATACACCATCTGTAATAATGAGCATTTTTTCATATTTTCCTTTGCTTGCTTTTAATATATTCTCTAGTGCTGTCATATCACTATGATCGTAGACAGCTCTACTAGCTTTCGACAATCTTGTGCCATCAATAATGGATGCATGATTAAGTTTATCTGAGATGATTAAATCTTTATCTGTAGTAATCGCCTGGATAACACCAGCATTTACATTAAATCCTGATTGAAATACAAGTGCAGCTTCTTCTTTTTTAAACTCTGCAATCACTTGATCTAATGTTTCATGAATATCCATATTACCGACAATAGTTCTAACAGCTCCAGCACCAACACCATATTTATTGATTGCTGCAATGGCAGCATTTTTAAGTCTTGGATGATTTGCGAAACCTAGATAATTATTAGATGATAGATTAATTACTTTTTTACCATTCAATATAATTTCTGCATCGCATGGGCCTTCATTAATAGGAAGTTCTCTATAAACTCCATCGTTTTTTAATCCTTCAATATATTTAGTTAAAAATGACATTAATTTTTCACTCCTTATGATTTGGTATGAGAACAACTTTTCCGCTATTTCCAGACATCATGATTTCCATACCTTTTTCTACATCTTCTAATGGTAAAACATGGGTAACGATATTTTCTAAATCTAGCATATGGTTATTAATCAGATATCCAACTTTATCCCAAGTGTCAAATAATAATCTACCAATCACACCATACATTGTAACCCCTTTAAAGACGATATCATTAGAAATATCAAATGTTATATCATCTTCAGTAATCCCAAGCATCGACATTTTTCCGCCTGGTTTAACATATTTAAATGCCGCTTCAATCGCTGATTTGTTCCCAGAGAACTCACAAACGACATCAACACCTCGTCCTTGTGTTTCTTCTAATACACGTTTAGTGACATCTTCTTCAATGGGGTTAATCACTACATGTGCACCTAATTTCTTAGCGAGTTCTATACGGTAAGGATTTACTTCAATAGCGATTATTTTTTTTGAATTCAAAGCTTTAGCAATATTAACACCCATCAATCCTATCGGTCCACAACCGACGACAGCAACATCTTTTTCTTTAATATCAAAGTGCATCATCGTGTGAACAGCATTTCCTAATGGTTCTTGGATTGATAAATATTTCGGATGAACATCTTTACGGTTAACAATTAAATTAAATTCTGGCATTTTAATGTATTCTGCAAAGCATCCATCGGTATCAACACCAATGATTTTTGTGTTTTCACAAATATGATATTCTCCTCGTTGACAAAACTCGCATCTACCACAAACTAAGTGAGTTTCTGCTGAAACGATGTCACCTAACTTAACTTTAGTTACATCGCTTCCAAGTTCAACAACTTCACCAGCAAACTCATGTCCCATAATATATGGTGGTTTAACACGTTTTTGGCTCCATTTATCCCATTTGTATATATGAACATCAGTCCCACAAATAGATGTTGCTAACACTTTAATAAGCACTTCATTTGGCTTTAAATCGTTTGGTACTTCACTTGTTGTAACTCTACACCCTTTTGCACTTGTCTCTTTCTTAACAGCAGTCATTTGCATCTTTAATAAGTCTCCTTATGTAGTTTTAAATAAAAACGCTTTCATAGTTCTATTATACGCTTTTTGACTTAAAATTTAAAGCCCTATTAAAAGAAAATAAGTAGATTGACCACTTACTTTTCATTTAACCAATATTGAATTGCAATGAGAGTTTTTCCATCTTTGATTTGCTGATTCAATAGCAAGTCTTTAACTTCTTGTTTTGAGCACAAAACTGGCTCAGTCATTTCATCTATATCTTGTTTTTTGGGATCATCTTTTAAATAAGCTGATTTTGCTCGATAGATTTCGATTTTTTCATCACTATATCCAACACAAGGATAAATTTGATATAAAAAGGTAATATCATCAGATGCAAATCCAGTTTCCTCTTCTAACTCTCTTATCGCACATGATTTAAAACTTTCATTTGCAACGTCCATTTTCCCTGCAGGAATTTCATAAATGATTTCATTTAAAGGATATCTAAACTGCTTGATTAATATGATTTTGTCATCTTTTGTCGTCGCAAGCATTGCTGCACCACCTGGATGCTTCACATAAATTCTTTTCGACTTAATCTGATTGGGTAATACCACTTCATCTTCATATAAACTCATAAATGAACAGGTGTAGATTTCTTTAGATGATAATTTAGTTTCCTTCAACTTTTGCACCTACTTTTTTGTCTTTATATTTGATATATGCTATAAATATTTTAAGTGTGCTTAAAACCACTTTATAGTTCACATGTTCTAATGTGTCATTAGGCGTATGATAACTCAAATTACGATTACTATTTGACCATGGCATACCAATTAGCGTGGTAGCTTTAACACCTATTTTAGCAAACTCAGCTGCATCAGTGCCTCCAGTTAAGAAAGCCAATGGTTGTTTAAATGTGAAGATCCCTTCACCTTCTGCAACATCTAATAATTCATCTATAAAATCATCATCGAATTTTACAAAATTATTTAAATCACTCGTTAGAAAGAATAACTCTTTTTCATCATATAAACAATCTGCATTAAGTAAATATGTAGGTATCGATACTAAACTATCTTTATGAGCCTTCACATAAGCTCTTGCTCCTCTTAACCCCTCCTCTTCTGCATCAAAGCTTAACACAATAACTCTAGTGTGACTTAAGAACTCTTTTTGTTTAAAATGTTTCCCTATTTGAACTGCAATCATACTAGCAACAAGATTATCTCCAGCACCTGGAGTCCCTGTTTTACTTGCGAAAAACCACATCTGTCCTACCCATAATAAAGTGATTGAAAACACAATGTTTAAATAGATGCTAAGACCTTCTAAAATAGGCATTAACCAAATAAATAAGCTTGCAATGAGTAAAATAATAACTAATGCTATAGATCCTGTTGTTCTTAAATTATATAATTTAGGTTGCTTTATAAAAAAATTAAAAATTCTTGCGCTATCGTGGTGACCACTGACAATAATTTGTTGCTTTATTTCTTTTTTTGGTTCTATGACGCCAATAACATTTTTCGCTTTTTTCTTTGGATAAAATCTATCAAGTAATGGTTTATACAAAAAAAACTGTAAAACCAAAATGATGATACTTAGTGTCAATAACCCAAATGATATGTATGCTAAGTCAAGCCATAAAAAGAGAATTGCTAGAGCATAACATGAAACTAGGATTTTAATCCACCCTAAGAAAGCTCCTTGATATATACAAAATTCTTGTTTGCTCGTATCATCTGCATACTCATTGATTGAATCAAATAAGTAATCAGCGGTATCAATCGCTGATTTAGTTCCAGCTAATCTCGGGCCAAATAGATCAATAATTTTTTGAGACTCTTCATAGACCTCTTCAGTATATTGTTTTAACGTATCTTTCATGATTTCACCACACCCTACATTTACATATATTATAACATGTAAATTTTGATGTTTAACTTTCATTTTTCATTCAACTTAATGTAAGCAGTTACATATGTAATAAATTTGTAAGATTATACCTATTCAAATCCAAATTATCTTATGATATAATATCGTTGGTGATCGCTATGAACAAAAATATTCTCAAGCAATTACAAACTGAATATCATGTTGATTATGTTAATGATATGCTTCTTCAAAAAAGATGCCATATCCATTTTTATTTTTCTTTTAATGAGACCCCAATCAAATTTCATATTATCAATGGAGATATGTCACTTTTAGGACTATCTGAAAAAGAGTACTTCACAGCCGATGAAATCATATCTTATATCAAACTTGATAACGAACTTGCTGAAGTAGAGGGTAAAAACTCATTTATAACCGATTTAATAGAACGCATAAAAAGTATGAAAGATGAAACATTCATTTATTTACCCTTAGATATCAATGAAAAAACTATATGGTTATACATAGGACTTCATCGTATTAATAAAAGTTCTAAAAACTTAATTTTTGGTCAAGTGCTTAGAGTCCTTTATCGAACGCCTAATGATATTATCCATTATAAAAAAACCTATCAAGATCCTCTTACAAGATTGTTTACAAGAGAAACCTTAAAAAAGCATTTATCTTATTTGAATAAGTATTCTGGTGCTTACGGTATTTATTTTGATATCGATAACTTTAAGAAAGTAAATGATAAATTTGGCCACCAACAAGGTGATCAATTGCTAAAGGATATCGCACAATCCTTTATTGATAAATGGGAAAAAAATGTGATTTACTACCGATTAGGCGGAGACGAGTTCTTCATCTATGTATATGATCATACAAAAGCCGATGTCATTAAAAGAGCTAAACAACTCATTTATGATATCGAGAACTTAAATGAGCTAACCATAAAATTAGGTGTTAGTGTATCTGTTGGAATCGTACCTATAACTCCTGATAAATGTGATTATCATGAACTATTGGATTTAGGTGATCAATATATGTATCTATCAAAGCATAGAGGTAAAGGTCAAATCACTTTATTAGAACAATAAACATTAAAGAATGGCAATCGTCATTCTTTTTTTAATCCAAAAAAAACAAGGCGATTGCCTTGTTTCTTATAAAAACCTCATTATAACGCTTCTGATATAGTTTTACCTTGCATATGTAAAATCAAGTAATCAGGACCACCAGCTTTAGAATCAGTACCACTCATATTAAATCCACCAAATGGTTGATAACCAACGATTGCACCCGTACATTTTCTATTGAAATATAAATTTCCAACATGGAAATCTTCTCTAGCTTTTTCTAAATTAAATCTATTATTAGAAATCACAGCACCTGTTAAACCATATTCAGTTTGATTTGCCACTTCTAATGCTTCATCAAAATCTTTAACTTTACATATAGCTAAAACTGGACCAAAAATTTCTTCTTGCATAAGTCTTGAATCTGGTTTTACATCATAGTATATTGTTGGATCTATAAAATATCCTTTTTCATCACTTGCAGTACCACCAGTTAAGCATTTACCCTCTTTTTGTCCAACTTCGAAATAGCTAGTGATTTTCTTAAATGCCAAATGATCATTAACTGGACCCATAAAGTTTTCTAATTTTTCAGGATTTCCAACTTTCAATTGTCTAGTAAGTCTTTGTACCTTATCGATAATTTCATCATAAACATCTTCGACAATAATAGCTCTTGAGCATGCACTACATTTTTGACCACTAAATCCAAATGCTGCTTTAACGATAGACTCAGCTGCTAATTCAATATCTGCATCTTTATCAACGACAATTGCATCTTTACCGCCCATCTCTGCAATCACTCTTTTTAGCCAAATTTGTCCTTTTTGTACCTTTGCGGCTTTTTCATAAATGCCAACACCAACTTCTTTACTACCTGTAAATGAAATGAATCTGGTTTTTGGATGATTAACTAAATACTCTCCAACTTCACTACCTTTACCAGGCAGGAAATTCACAACACCATTTGGAAGTCCTGCTTCTTCTAAGACTTCAATAAATTTATATGCAATCACTTGAGTTGTACTGGCTGGTTTTAAGATTACTGTATTTCCAGCAACAACTGCTGCACTAGTCATCCCAACTAATATAGCTAATGGAAAATTCCAAGGTGGAATAACAATGCCAACACCAAGAGGTATATAGCGATATTCGTTTCTTTCAATATTTCTTCTACTTAAAACAACATCATCAATTTGAGTTAATGTTAACATTTGTCTGCCATAATATTCTAAAAAGTCAATTGCTTCAGCAACATCAGCATCCGCTTCTGCCCATGGTTTTCCTGCTTCTTTAGTCATTAATGCAGCAAACTCAAATTTTCTTTTTCTAATGATTGCTGCTGATTTGAAGAGCACATCTGCTCTAACTTTAGGATCAACTTTTTTCCACGTTTCAAAACGTTCTAAAGCAACTGTCATTGCATGGTTTGCATGCTCCATTGACGCTTGATGGATTGTGCCAATAACTTCTTTAAAGTTAGATGGATTTAATGAGTCTAAAGTTCTATCTGTTTTTACTCTTTTTCCATCAATAATTAAGTCATAAGTTTGACCTAAAAAGGTATAAACTTTTCTAATACCTTCTTCATAAAGCTTTACATTTTGCTCATTACTAAAATCTGTTAGTGGTTCTGTTTTGTAATCATAAATCGACATATTTCTCTCTCCTTTTTATACAACTGATTTTTCAATTTGTATATCTTCTTGATCTTTAAATCTTTGAATTGATAATTTGGTGATATCTATCGTTGGTTTTAGTCCTAAAATCATTTCACTTATTAATAATCCTGTCATCGGTGCTAACATAAACCCATGACCTGAAAATCCGCAAGCCATATAAAAATTATCAACTTCTATTGCTTTAGAAATGATTGGTTGATGATCAGGTGACATATTATATGAGCCACCCCATTGTCTTACAATATTTAGTTTCCCTACTAAAGGCATTATATCACAAACCGTTTGACTCATATCATCTAAGAATTGCCATGAACTCGATATATCATGTCCTTTTACTTGATTTGGTGTTGATCTCCCCATTAAAAATGCACCATGAGGAACTTGTTGACAATAAATATTTTTAGAAAAAGACATCACCATTGGTCCTTGTATTTTTTCAACTGGTTCGGTTGCTAGTATTTCATGGTTTTCTGAATAGACAGGGATATCAACTCCAGCTAGATTACCGATTTCTTTTGCATATCCTCCAGCTGCATTGATACAGATGTTTGTTTCATATGTGTCTTTAGTTGTAATCACTTTAGAAACCTTATTGTTTTCAACTTTGATGTCAACTACTTTCTCATAAAAATGAAATATAACATCTAATTTTAACGCTGCTTTATAAAACGCTTCTGTCATTTTAAATGGATTTAAGTGCCCGTCAGTTGGACAATATGTAGCGCTTAAAAAAGATTCCGGATTAAGATGAGAAACAATCTTTAATGCCTCTTGTTTTGATAAGACTTTTGATGGTATACCTAATTTATTTTGAAGAGAAACATTTTTCTTAAATTGAGTCTCTTCAGCTTGAGTAGTTGCTAAAATAAGATATCCTTCTTGTTTGAGTTCAATGGAGCCATCATAATCTAACGTCTCTTCAGCTTTCTCAAAGAATTCCATGCTTTTTTTTGCCATGATACAGTTCATTTCAGTGGCCCATTGCTGTCTAATACCTGCGCCACATCGACCGGTTGCACCATTAGTAAAATAGCCTTGATCAATAACTAAAATATCTTTAACACCTTGCTTTGCTAAATGATAAGCTATAGAAACACCGCTAATACCTGCACCAATGATAATTGTACGTTTACTCATTTTTTTGCCTCCTTAGCAATATCTTCTAAAGAGACACCTTGGAGTACTGGTCTAGCTTTATGAGGTTTAATACCACCTACATTTTTTCCTAAATAAGCTGCAAGTTCCTTTTGAATCAGCTGACCGCATGTATTTGCTTGACATGGTCCCATACCAACTCGAAGCAGTCTTTTTAAATCTTCAAATGTTTCATAACCTTCATCTATTTTTCGGTGAATATCTTCTAATGTAACATCTTCACAGCGACACATAATAATATCTTTTTTGTTCATATCAAACCCTCACTGTTACAAAATCATGTAAAAACTCTATAGGCACACTCACTTCTATTAACGCTGTATGATCTTGAGTTGATTTCACATGAACTTTTACGATTTTTGCATCACAAATTTTTATGCCTTCTCTATTGACACCTTCAACGATGTCACCAACTTTTGGTTTCGGATTAAATTCATAAGGAATTTTAAAGATAGCTTGATCAAATTTAATTTGAGCAACAATAATTGCAAGCCCTGGACAATGCGTTACGCAAATGCCACATCCTGTACATTTATCAGGATCTAATTTTGGTTGCTTGTTAATATTTTCTCCAATATCTATGGCATCAAAAGGACAACTTGTACTACAAGGATTACAAGGGATATCTTCATAGCATTCTAAAATTGCTTTAGGTCTTACTAAAACTTTTTCATCAAAAAATCTTGATAAAACTTGTGATTTTGATGGAACTCCTGTTTTATTCAACATGATGCATCATCTCCCTCATTTTATGTAATCCGACAGACGTTTTTTCTCCAAATGGTCCACTTCGTAGAACATTTAAAGCTTTTTCATATTTTATTTTTAACTTTTCATAATTTTCATGTTGCTGATTCATATACTTTGAAATATATAAACCGGTTAAATATCCTTCCATCATTGCGGATGAAGCTTCTTCGATACCAATAGTGTCGCCACATGAAAACACACCTTCAACAGTTGTCATATGTTTATCATCTACAAGTGGAATAGTGCCACCTAACTCTGGAATATAAGCAATTTTAGCATCTATCATATCAAGTAATTGATAGCTAGGTGCAAGTCCTACTGATATACAAATACCATTTGTTTTAATTATCTCTGATGAGTTTTCAATTTCTTTAAATTGCTCATCTAATGAAACTATTTCAGCCGCTTCAACTCTTTGATCACCAATCGCTCTTTTTATTGTTTTACCAGTATATATAGGAACTCCTAAGCGTCTTAGTTTAGAAGCATGCACTTTATAACCACCAATTTTTTGTGATGCTTCAATAACAGCTTTAACTTTAATACCAGCTTGAAGCAACTGATAACTTACAATGAGTCCAATATTTCCAGAGCCAATCATAATAATCTCATCTTGTGGTTTGACACCAAACTGATTCATTAACGTTTGAACTGCTCCAGCACCATAAATACCTGGTAAATCATTATTTTCAAAAGCAAGGAATTTTTCACTAGCTCCTGTAGCTACAATAATCGTTTTCGCCTTAACTTTTTTATATACATTTTCATAAGATATCGTCGCGACCTTATCTTTATATAAACCTAAAACAGTAGCTTCTTGCCAAACAGTAAGTTTAGAATGATCCTGAATTTGATTAACTAGTATTTTGGCAATATCAAAACCTCTAGTTTTAGCATATTGATCTTTAGATCCAAAAAACTTATGCGTTTGTTTGATGAGTTGGCCACCTAAAGCAAGTCCTCGATCAACAATCATAACTTCTAATTGACTTTCTAGTAACATAGCTGCTGCACATAAACCTGATGGCCCACCACCAATAATTAATACGTCTGTATGTATCATTTGTAGACCCCCTTATCTGTTTGTCTTTCAACAACCATATGAGGTGTAAGTTTTGTTACACACGTTTTAACATTTGGCTTTCCATCAACAATCATTTTACACGATGCACAATTGCCTATTGCACAGTAAAAGCCTCGTGGTCGTTTTAACTTAATCGAGTAACTAAAGACATCAACACCTAAATTAACAAGTGCAGATGCGACAGTATCTCCTTGTTTACCTAAAACTTGTTTGCCTTCAAATATAAAAGGTATGTCTTCTTTTTTTTCAAACTCTAAAATCGGATGTGAATGTATGCGCATAATTTCTCCCTCTATACACTTCTAAGATAATATATGATCGATAGCTATAGCAGATTTTTTACCTGCACCCATCGCTTCAATAACTGTAGCTGCACCTGTTACTGCATCTCCACCTGCATAAACAAATGCTTTAGATGTTAATCCAAAATCATCTTTTGTAAGAATACATCCTTTTTGATTAATTGATAAATCAGATGTTGTTTTTGCAATCAAAGGATTTGGTGTAGTGCCTACTGCAATAATGACAAGATCTGTTTTTAATTTGTGATTTGATCCTTCTATTTGATGAGGTGTTCGTTTACCTGATTGATCGATTGCTCCTAGTTTCATTTTAATGAGTTCAATGGAAGTCACAAATCCTTTTTTATTTCCTAATATCTTAACTGGACTTGACAATAAATCAAAGATAATGCCTTCTTCTTTTGCATGCAGGACTTCAGCTTTCCTTGCTGGTAGTTCATCAAAAGATCTTCGATAAACAACATGAACTTCTTTGGCACCAAGACGCAAAGCAGATCTTGCAGCATCTATGGCTACATTACCTCCACCTATAACAGTAACGATTGAGCCTTGATGAATCGGTGTTGCTTGATCTTTCTCATAGGCTTTCATCAAATTAACACGTGTTAAAAACTCATTTGCAGAATATACCCCATTTAATGTTTCACCTTCAATAGATAAGAATTGAGGTAATCCAGCACCAGTACCTATAAATATAGCTTGAAATCCTAGATCAAATAACTCTTCAAGATACAATGTTTTGCCAATGATTGTATTCGTTTTAATGGTGACACCATGTTTTATCAGTTGATTAATTTCTTTAATAACAATTTCTTTTGGTAGTCTAAACTCTGGTATACCATAAGTTAAGACACCACCTGGCTGATGAAGCGCTTCAAATATAGTGATATCATATCCTTTTTTTAAAAGCTCACAAGCACATGACAACCCTGCTGGTCCACTACCAATAATTGCAACTTTTTTATAATTATGCTTTATATCTAATGGACAAGTAGCATCTGCATTTAAATGATGAGTATCAGCAACAAATCGTTCCAATCTACCGATTGCAACAGATTCACCTTTTATGCTTCTAACACAAACACTTTCACATTGACTTTCCTGAGGACATACTCTACCACAAACCGATGGTAACATCGAATCTTCAGTAATCACACGGTATGCTTCATCAAAATGCCCCATTTTTATTTCATGAATAAACTTGGGAATATCAATATGTACTGGACATTTACTAACACATGGTTTGTGTTTGCATTCTAAACATCTGTTAGCTTCTAATATAGCTTCTTTTGTGTCAAATCCCAATTCAACTTCTAAGAAGTTATGTATCCGAATCTTTGGATGTTGAACTGGCATTCTTGTTTTTTCTAAAGATGTATTCATCATGAATCACCTCTAGATGTAAGTTGTTTAAAATCTTTAGTTTCTTTATCTAAATACATTTGATTACGTTTTAATAAGTTATCATAATCAACTTGATGACCATCAAAATCAGGACCATCAACACAAGCAAATTTTATGCTATCTCCTATTTTTACTCGACAACCACCACACATCCCAGTACCATCAACCATAATCGGGTTCAAACTAACTGTTGTTGGAATGTGGTATGCTTTTGTGATTTTGCTAACTGCTTTCATCATGACAATAGGACCAACAGCAAAAACATGGTCATACTGATTTTCTTCTATCACTTTTTTTAATATGTCTGTAACAAATCCCTTTTCTCCAAAACTACCATCGTCAGTTGTGTAGTATTGTTTGTGAGATACTTTTTTAAACCAGTCTTCGAGTATAACAAAAGACTTGTTCTTAAATCCAGAAATAATGTCAACTAAACTATGTTGTTCATTTAACGCTTTACAAACGGGGTATGCAATCGCTGCTCCGACACCACCACTAACGACCAAAACTCTATTTAAATTTTCTATGTGTGTCGGCATGCCTAACGGACCAACAAAATCCTCAATATACATCCCTTTATCTTTTTGATTTAGCATATATGTTGTCTTACCTACAACTTGAAAAATGATGGTGATCGTACCATCACTTGTGTTGACATCTGCAATCGTAAGTGGAATTCTTTCTCCTTGTTGATCAACTCTTAAAATGACAAATTGTCCAGCTTTTGCATGTCTAGTAACGTCAGGTGCTTCAATTTTCATAAGTGTAATTTGATCTGATAAAGTTTCTTTTAAAGTGATTTTATACATAAGAAAAGCCTCATTATCTTTTCCTTAATTATATCATGTAATTTGACAAGATAAAACGTAAAAAAGAAAAGCCTTTAAGATTTATCTTAAAGACTTCGATTAAATGGTTCTATGTTCTAGTTTTTTTGATTTTCGATTAATTTCAACTTTAGGTTTGAAATCAATTTTACTATAAAAGTAAATACCTGGAATGATGATTAATACATTACTTAATAACATGGCATACCAAATACCACTACTTTCTAAATTTGTAAAGTATTTAAATATCATGATTGCTGGTATTCTAAGTAGCCATAGTCTTGTTATGGTAAACAAAAATGTGAATTTCGTATCCCCAGTCCCACTAAAAGTTCCAACAAAGGTTTGAAATATGCCCATGAGCGGTAAGCCTAATAATAGATAAAACATGTATTCTACACCTAAGGCTAATGCAATAGGATCTTCTTTTATAAAGATAGAAAGTAAAGGCTCTCTAAACCAAACCAATCCAAATGATCCGATGGCCATTAATCCAAAAGATAATATCATAGCCTTTCTAAATGCTAATCTTGCTCGATCTGGATTTTCATTACCGATGTTTTGTCCTAAATAAGCTGCTAAAACACCACCAATTGCCATAACAGGATGTAAAATGATACTTGTAATTCTATTTCCAACACTAAAGGCTGCGACTGTTGGTTCACCATAAGTTACAATGATTGTATTCATGATGATAAAACCAATTGCTGTAATGGATTGTCCAAGTGAAGCAGGTACAGCATAATTAATGATTATTCTTGAAACATCTTTGTCTAATCTTAAATATTTTTTATCAACAACAACACCTTCTTTTGCTTTAAACAATTGAAAAATAACAAATGGCATAATGATAATGTTTGCGATCAGTGTTGCTATTGCAGCACCACTAACACCAAAGTTTAAAACAGAGATAAAAATAGGTGAAAGAATAATATTTAAGACCACTGTAATGACACCATATATGACTGGCGTAACAGTATCACCACTTGATTGTCTAACTGCTGTGAAAGCAAAAAACATAAAGACAAATGGTAATTCAAAAGCTCTTATTTTTAAGTAGCGGACACTATTTTCTAAAACAAATCCTTCAGTTCCCATAAGTTTCATAATAGGTTCAGCAACAAAAAATGCAGCCACATTTAAAACTAAGCCTAAGACAAGTGCAATTATAAATAAATTAGACGCGAACATTTTAGCTTTTTCCATTTGTTTCGAACCTACGTGCTGACTAATAAGTGCAGTCCCTGCAGCGCTTAAACCTATCCCTAACGAGAGATATGTAAAAAACACAGGAAATGTTAAAGAAATAGAGTTAATGGCTTCTGTAGAAAAACCAGGAATTTCACTAACAAAAAACATGTCGATAACATCATGTAGTGTTTTAATTAAGTTATTAAGCATCAATGGAATAGCAAGTATAAGTAATCCTTTATAAATATTAGGATCACTCAATATGAGATGCTGTTTTTGTTCATCCTTAGTCAAATTTCATCACCGTCCAACCTACCTATTATATCATAACTAAAAATATATAATCATAAAAAAAGTATCATTTAAGATACTCTTAATATTTATGTTCGAATCGTTTTTAAAGCCTTAGCCCAAGTATTTACTTGATCTAGTAAAGTATTTAAATTTTCTAAATGCAGATTTTGTGGTTTAAATATTGAACCATTTTCAAAATCAGTAAATAAAGATAATAATACTTGTGTTCTCACATCAGCTACTTGTAGTTCTCCTAAAACACTTCTTAAATGTTCAGCAGCTCTTGCGCCACCAATAGATCCATATGATACAATACCTGCAGCTTTATTATTCCAAGGCTCTCTCGCTAAATCTAATGCGTTTTTTAGTGACGCAGCCATCGAGTGATTATATTCTTGTGCAATAAATACAAATCCATCGAGTGTTGCGAGTTTTTTATTCCACTTAGTTATCCCTTCAACATCACTGCTTTCACCTAATAATGGCAAACGGTAATCTTTAATATCTATAATTTCATAAAATGCATCATCTCTTTGATCCGCATATTCTTTAACCCACTGTCCAACTTGAGGACTTAATCTACCTTCTCTAGTGGACCCTAAAATAATACCTATGCTTAACTTTTTGTTTTCCATGTTATACTCCTTTTTATACTTACTTATTGTAACTTAATTATACTATTGTTATTATATAGTGTAAAGTCATTTGCTTTTTAAAAGAAATCAGATATAATAATTACAAACGAGGTGTAAACAATGAGCCAAATATGTGTTAAATTTGAAAATGCATCAAAGCTTTTAAGTAAACGTTGGGTTGGCTTGATTGTCCATCAATTACTTGAGGGACCAAAGCGATTTAACCAGTTAGAATCTGAATTGCAAGTTTCTGGTAAAGTTTTATCTGAAAAACTCAAATCACTAGAAATTTTAGGTCTTATTCAAAGAAATGTATATCCAACAACTCCAGTTAGAGTTGAATATAGTCTTACAGAAAAAGGCGAAGGTTTAGAACCTGTCATTAAAGCAATTGAAAATTGGTCACAAACTTGGATCTAATATATAATTATATAGTTTAGAAGTGAAAAAAGTAGATTTTTATCTACTTTTTTCATTATTTATTCAAATGATTTACTTAATCTCTAAATACACTATCACTTAAAATTTTTGTTTCTTGTGCTTTTCTAAACTCTTTTTCTAATAATGCAATATTTTCATCTGGTTTTGGTAGTTTAAACACATATTCGCTTTTATCTTTTAATGTAATGTAGCATGCCTTTTTACTTATACCAAATTTCTTCATTTCAATGCTTGCTACGTCATCCCAAATAATACTATCAAACTCTTTAGCTGGTGTTAATATAGCGCCGAGAGCACCAAATCCTAATGCAAAAAATTTATTCTTTCTTGCTAAATCGGTACCATTAGAAGTAATTGTGATATGACCAAACTCATTTCTCTTCTTTGGTGGTAAATACATAGTACATTGTATTTTCATATTGTCATCCTTTTCGTTTTTCTTAATTATATCATTATTCATAATATTTATAATATTTTTTTGATGATTTAATTATATTTTGTTAAATTCTTGATTGTTATGATTCAAGAGGTAAAGCAGGAAACTCTAAGGATAACTTTTTAATATATCTCATTTCTATGATGAGTAACGTAATACTAATGAGTCCAGACAATATATCAGCACCTGCAAAACCATACCAGATTCCCTTCATATCATCTAATAGATATGTAAACAAATAAACAAATGGTATAAAAAAGACAACTTGTCTAGATAAAGCAATAATCATTGCACGCTTTGGATATCCTAATGCTTGAAATACTGCACCAACAATGATTTGGAATCCCACTAATAAAAAACCTATTGAAATAATTCTAAACGCATAACTTCCATATTCTATAAAAACTGGATCATCATCTTCAGAAAATAATCTAAATATTGCTGGTGAAAAAACCTGAATAAATAAAAATCCAAAAGCAAAATAGATCATAATCACTTTGGTTGCAAACACAATTGTATCACGCATACGTTTAAAATTTCTAGCTCCAAAATTGAATCCCACAATAGGAACCATGCCTTGTACAATTCCAAAACTAGGTAGAAATACAAAATTAATAATTCTGTTGATGACCCCATAAATTGATATATATATACCAGGTTCTTCGCCACCATATCTATTAATCAACCTATATATAACAATTGCAATAAAGGCACCTAAAGAATTTCTTAAGAATGTAGGAAATCCTACTACAATGATTTCTTTTGTAGTCTTCAAATCAACATGAAGCCATTTAGATAAACGAATTTTTAGATAAGAATCTTTATCCAAAGCTCTAATAAAAATAAAACTTAATCCAATAAACTGTGAAATAACCGTTGCAATAGCTGCTCCTGAAACACCCATATTAAATCCAAAAATAAAAATAGGGTCTAAAATGATATTTGCGCCTGCAGCAATCATAAGTGAATACATAGCAACTTTAGATCGTCCTTCAGCTCTTGTAAGATTATTTAAAACGATGGATAGAGATTGAGGGATTAAGCCTAATAAGATGATACTTAAATAGTCATAAGCGTATATAATATTTTCTGATGTTGCGCCAAAGAAAACAAGCAATTCATCTATAAAAACATAACTTAAAATGGTAAATATGATAGCCAATACTATGTTTATCCTTATACCTGTGTTAACGGCCTCTTCCATTTTTTCATAATCTTTTCTGCCAAAAGCTCTGCTGAACACTGATGCAGAACCAATACCTATCATCAGTCCAACAGCAATGACAATAAGCTGTATAGGAAATGCAAAAGCTAACCCACCAATCGCAAGTTTACCTTCTGCTCTAGCAACAAAAAGCGTATCAACAAAATTATATAAAGCATTAATAGCCATCCCAGCAAAAGCAGGGATGGCTAATTTAATAAGTAGTTTTTTAACATCATATTCTCTTAATAGTTTCTCATTCTCTTTATTCATGCTGACCTCTTTATAAAAATAAAAATATGGTGGAGTTACCGAGGATTGAACTCGGGACCCCTTGCACGTCAACTAAGAGTGCCCATACATTGAACATAACAGCCCTAAAATTGGGCTTTTTTATTTAGTTTAATCTCTTACTATTTTATCACAAAAAAGAGACACTTAATAATAAAAAGTTTTGGGGGTTATAGAATGTCTATCACATTCGAAAGAGCAAGAAAGATAATTGAGTTTGAGTTTAAAGATAAAAACTATATACCAGGAGACATCAGATTATATAAGTTTGTGATCCTCCTATTCGATAATGATACTAAGAAAGCCGATGCTTTCATGACGTCAACTTTCGGTGGATATACTACAGGAGAACTAAATTCAATTAAATATCAAGTAGATCGCAATAAAAATTTATATATGCGCCAAAAATTAGAGAGAGCTTAAAACACTTGTTGGCGCAGTGATTTAAGCTCTCTTTAGTTTTAGAAAGGAAATGTTATGTCTGAGTATAGAATCGGTTTAGAAGTATTACACAATGGGGATTATTACTTCATTTCTCAAATCATCACATGGTTAGGTAATGATAAAAAAATATTTAGATTAAGAAGATATGATCACAAAAAAAGAAAAGAGATCATCATTGATGTTGCAGAAAAGAATATCAACATAAAGATACCTAAAAAGAAAAAACCAATCTTAGGGATCACAAGAGCATCAATCTATGACCTATTAGAGAGTGATCAAAATGTTTGAGTCTATCTTATTAGTCTTACTCGGTGGAGCAATAGGCTTCACATTAGTTTATTTATCAAATAGATTTTTAGACAAAAGGTTGGGTAAAGAAAAATGAGCTTGTCTGATGTCATTCTATTAATTATTATCATCAGTGTTCTTGTTCTAGACTTATACAGCTTAATCATATATTTATCAAATGAGGGTTATTTATGATCCATTTAGTTGACTTAAAATATCTAAATAAAATAATCAGTAAAAAGATCGATCGTCCTGGAAGATTTATTTCATTCGAGGACAATAATTGGATCGCTGTTGATAATACGACAGGCGATGTCTGGATTGAAACTTTTGATAGTCCTGTCTTAGCTAAACAATGGTTAGTCGATGAAAGTACCGATGCCGAAGAACTTAGAAGACATCAAAGAGTTTTAAGAGCATTTCAAAGAGAGTTAATTATAAATATTTAGTTATGTTGAGATTTCATTTATTTCCTTTATAGTCCTGAGTACATGTCAAACATGTTAAGACTCAAAACTGCTCATTCCTTCCTATAAAAACGATGAGAGGATGATATGCATGGCCAATGTTAAACAAATAACTAAAAAGCAACATAACAAAGACTTCTATATCGTTCTTTCGGCGTCTATCTTAGAGTCTGATCTAAACCCAGGAGAAAAGATAGCTTTAGGTATGATTGTATCTCTAGCTAGATCCACAGGCAAGTCAACAGCAACCATGCAAACCATGGCCAATATGATTGGTGTATCTAAACGCACCATGCAAAACTATGTCAAGACACTTGTAGAAAAAGAGTATCTTATCTTTGAGTGGGTTGGAAATAATAGACATTTTAAACCACTTGAATCACTTAAAAAAGATACTGATGCAAAAGCAATCATCACATCAGATATCTTAAAAAACAAAGCACTCACACTCACATATAAAATCACTCAAGGTTTGCTCATTGCTAGAGGGATCAATACAGATGAGGGTGGTTATCGTTTTGACTCTATGGAAGACTTAGCTGATTACATTGGTTTAAGTCTATCTTCTGCATATAGACATATCTATGAACTCTTAAAAGCTAGAACTATCAAACGCCATGAAGATCATAGATACATGTTTATCTCTAATGACTCATACTCTAAGAAAAGACATAAAGCATTTATAGAAAATATGAAACAGTTAGATCTATCCAAAGAGATCCATTTAGATCCACATGTTGATAATGTCCTCGATGAAATCTTTCAATCGATGAGATAAAACACTCAAGTTATCAAATGAGTGTCTTTTGTCAATTTCAACGCATCAATTTTGAGCAATTTAGACTCATCATGTATCATCTGGTATGATTAAAACATCTCAAAATGCATCACTTTATTAAAGAAATTTCATAAAAAAGCAATGTGATTTTTTTAAGATCACATTTTTTTATTTCTTGCGCTGTTTCTATCAAGCTATGCGCAACTTCTATCATATCATGCGTATGTGTTTTTAACTTTTGCGTTTTGTCTTGTTGAAACTTGCGCACTAATAATAGAAAAATCATTATAGTCTTTAAATATAGAAGTTTATATTATATAATTGATTCATATGAATAAAAAATAAACTATTTATAGTTTCTATTTCACATATTAGTAATAATAAGGAGGATAAAATGAAATTAAAAGGCTTGGTAATGTTCTTAATATCCGCTATAGGTTTCACACTTATAGTTTTTGCAGTTACAGAAATAATTTCAAATATTGCAACCGTAGGTAGATACCAATATAAATTAGGTAATGTTTATTTGACATTAGTTATTCTAATTGTCGGAATTGTAATAAATCTCATAATTTATAAGGATAGAATTAAAAGAGAGAGAAAATAGATTGTTTTATTGAGGGTATTTTAAAATTTTTCTGTGAGATTTATGAAATTATTACTTTATTATTTCTAAATTTGATATATTTGCACAAAAAAGGACTCACATTACAGGTGATATGATACCTCTAAAGTAGACACAGGAAATAATATAAAGAAAAATATATTATTACTGTTAATACTTGGAGGTATTTTATTTTGAGAAAAAACAAACGATTAAGCTATGAAGAAAAGTTATTTATATGCACGATATATGAAAAAGGCGAAGAGTCACTTAGAGGGTTAGCAAGTCAGTTTAATGTAAGCAAGGGTGCAATAGAGGAACTGATTTTCAAATATAGAAACTTTGGTGGTGAAGCACTACGTATGCAGCATATGCATCAAAGCTATACTGAAACATTTAAAAATGAAGTCGTTGAATCATATAGGAATGGTGACGGAAGTTATTATGATTTAGCCTTAAAATATGGCATTCGTAATCCGTCTTTAATAGCTAGATGGGTATTAGGGTATAATAATATTAAAACTACACATAGTGGATCAGGTGGTGTCAATATTATGGCCCGAAAAACAACTTTAGACGAAAGAATTGAAATTATTCAATATTTAATTAATCATGAACTGGATTATAATGAAACGGCTATAAAATTCAATGTCAGCTATCAACACCAGATACTTGGTACAAAAAGTACCAAGTATCTGGTGTTGAGGGACTTCATGATAAGCGTGGTATAAAAAAACAAACTGAAGAACTATCAGAACTCGAACAATTAAGGCGTGAGAATGAACGACTGAAAAAAGAATTATATTTAAGTGAGGCAGCCAAGGAAGTATTCAAAAAAAAACGAGACTTGGAGGAAAAAGCGCACTTAACAAGATTAGGAACCAAGAAACGTATGAAACAATAGACTATTTTAAAGATGTTTATGATATTAAATGGCTCTGTGAACTATTGGGTACAGTCGAATAAGTTAGATTTTAGGCTCCTAAAACTTAGGTTAACATCAAACAAATCTGTGATAAGACTATCTATCCAACGCGGCATTGCTTGAGAATAAGGATCTTCCTTTATATAAATTTCAAAATTTTCTTCAGGAAAAAAAACAAATAGTAATTTCTTTTTCTCTATAAACTCTTTAAAGCTTTGTAATATGTCACTTAGAATTACATCATAAAAAGGTTCTCCACCGAATATTTCCAAGTCCAATACAACTATATCATATGATAATAAATATGGTAAATTTGTTAAACTCTTTGCCAAATCAAACTTCTCATAGAAGTCATAATCATTTGATATGACTAATGTGTGCATAGTCCCCCTCTTTTCTCTAATTGTTACTATTATCTTTGGTCATGCTAATAAGATAATCAACATACTTTTCGTATGCTTCTTTAAAACCAAGTAACTCATCTGGTGTGACATCTAGCTCAAGACAAAGTTTAATTATCTGATCCTGATTTAGTTTTCTTTCTTCAAGTTCATATAACGATGCAGCTGATTGTGTAACACCTAATATATTTGCAATATCTCGCTGTAATAATCCTTTTTTAATTCTAATTTCTTTTAATTTAAGCATAAAATCACTCCTCTTATTGACAAATATTACATTTTGTTGTATATTTGTTGTAACGAACACATGACAAATTGTTGTGTGAGTGATGTTAGAGCATCACGATGAAAAAAGAGCTGTTATGTTTATATTTAATGGTGGAGTTAAAGAGAATTGAACTGTCGACCCCTTGCACGTCAAGCAAGTGCTCTCCCGCTGAGCTATAACTCCGACCATATCATTATTATACTTAAATTTATATTTTTTTCAACTAGTTTATTTTGCCAGTTTTCTCCACGGACTTACATAACCACCCTGTACAAATGATACTTCATTTGCTACAATAAGTGCTTTTGGCTCTGCATCCTTTATAAGATCTAAAATTGCAAACTTATTCTTTCTATTTGCAAAAATCATTAATACAGTGCGATCTGTATCTTTACCGTGCGCATCAACACTTGTTACTCCATGACCGTTTGCTCTTAAGACTCGCATAATAACATCTGCTCCAACTTTATCAGCTATAGCTTGTATCAATATTTTACCTACAGCAACTCTATTTTCAATAAATGAGCCTACATAGACACCTAAGGCGAAACCAATACTGTATACTATACCTTTGATAGGTGCTTCTGTTACACCTTGGATTACTGAACTTGCAATAAATACCCATAATAAAATCTCTATAACTGCTAGTGCAGTCCCTTGTTTACGGTATCCCTTACTAATTAAGATGATTCTCATTGTACCAATGGTCACCTCAATGATTTTTGCTACAAAAATTAACAACAATTCCCAAAAAGAAACTGCTGTGAAAAAATTACCAATTGCTTCCCACATTTTTACCACTCCTTTATATCCTTACCTATTGTCTATAAAATCTAATGAATTGTCAATAGATTATTTCCATTATCTTCTTCTTTTATTATTTTCTACATATGTTTTAAATATTTCCATTCCAGCTTTCGTTTTACTGATAAAACTTTCAAGTGGAATGTCAACATCTTGATCAAACTCAAATTCAACATTCATAATCCATTTTGTATGTTGATTTTCTTTATAAAAATAGTTTTTGCATAAATTGTATGCTCCAGGAACTTCATAAGATACTTCTAATAAATCAGGAGCTATTATTTTGTGAATTTTCATGTTCATTTTAAACTCTTGTTCGTTTTGTTTAAAAACTAACACTGAGTGTGCACCTTCTTTAAAAATATTCTTTTGATTAGACTCAATACGATTTAATCCTAGCTCCCATTTCTTAAAATGTTTTTCTGTAGTATATAATTCAAAAACTTTCTCTAAATCTAAATTAATAGTCATCTCGACTTCATAGTTCATATCAACACCTCAACTCCATTATAGCAAACAAAGAGAAAAAGGCTAAAAAGTCTAGCCTTTTTCCTATTTTAAACGTATATAAATATGAATTAATCATATACGTTTCCTGCTATATAAGGTATTCTTTTTGAATGATCATATCACTTTCAATATGAAAAACTACAATTTGTTCATTTGAAAACGTATAAATATAACGATCAGTAACAAGTCCATTAAATATATTTTCTATATAAATACCTCGTTCAACTTGTGTGTAGTACTCCGTTTGATCATGTCTGATAAAAATCGGATTAGAAATGATTTGATCGCTATTAAAATCTATAAAAAATATGACAAACGAACTCTCATAATAATGTTCACTAGATGTATTTTTATACATGCTCATTGGAAAACCTACAATGCCCCTATTTGGATCAATCATCAATGCTTTTGGATTATACGTTGCTTCAGAAAAACTATAAGAAAATCCATTACTATCATCACTAGCAAAACTGTATGTTTCAAGAGGTTCTGCTAATCTCTTATCATATGCACTAAGCTTTAATCCTGTCACTCTTCCATCACTAGTCGCATCAAACCCAAATCCAATTAAATGATAGTCACTATTCCACATATGCATATATGTGCTAAATCCTTCTTCTAAAATTGGATCATCTAGAATAAAGGGTTGATAAGGATCAGTTAAATCTATCGTGTATAAGGGATCCGTTTGCAAGAAAGTTACAACTTGTGCATAAGTTTGATGAAACCTTACAGATCTAACTGTTTCGCCTTCTAAGCCTAAACCATTAGCTATCGAAGAAACAATGTTCAGTTTATCTTCATAAATGTCTTCTTGAAGAACATATAAGCGGTTCTTTGCTGGCCAAGATTGTGAGGTGACAACTCTTAAATAATCATTATGTTCATCCATCCAATATGCATTTTGAATGTGTCCATATAAAGTTTTTCCACCTTTATAAGTAATTGTTTTATCTTCATGTTCTATATCAAATTTTACTATTGTACTATAATAAGTCGATTGAGACAATTCAGTTTGATAATCATAATAATTATAGGCAGTATACATGCTATTTTCATCAACATAAATATGATTTACATGTCCTACAAATGCTTGTGTTTGATAGCTAAAAGCATTTAAATCTACACTCGTGATAACTGTTAATGTGGATGAGATCATATCATCATAATAATATATATCATCATAATCAACAAATGTTTTAAAAGTCGTGTCATTGATTGATTCTTTAAAAGTCGGTCTTAACTCGTCATCGTCAATATATAAATGTTTAGTAGAAACTAAATACATCATATCACCAATCACTCTATGATCAAAAAAGTATGTGTCTGTTTCTAGTTCATATATAATTTCATGCTCACTTCTATCTATGATTAGAATCGTTCCCGTTGGTGCACGATAAATCCAATCTAACCAAAAACTACCTTCAATATATTGATAAGGCATCGTGTCATAAGTATATCCAACTACAATGATATAGTATTCTAAAAGATATATATTTTCTGTATATACATCTTTTAAATCAATTCTATCAAGAATTTCTACTTCATAAGATTCATTGACTAGAACCACATTGATACTTTGTTGATACTTAGAAGCATAGTAAATATACTGACCATCAGTTTTTATAATATCTGCCTCACTTACACCATCAACTTGTGTATTGGTATCAATAAATCCTCTATCTTGGTCATCTGGTGCTGATTCAAAAGCTGCATCAACTTCAGGACCAAAAAAGTATCTGTTAGAACTATCATCTTGTTCAATGATCGATAGTAGTTTTTCTTTTGATCCAACTTGATGAGCCAAAGTCATCGTTCTTTGGTGTTCAGTGATGATATGATTATTAAAAACACCTGATACCGCTAGCGTAAATACAACGATGACTGATAATGCTACCTGATAAGCTTTTTTAAAGATAATCATATGTGAAACTTTATATGTTTGATGTTCTATTTTTTGCTTAAACTTGATTAACTTTTTGTTTAGCAATACTTCACTAACTAAGTTGAAAAGCAAATAGAGCGTCATTAAACTTAAAACAGAAATAACAATCCATCCAAATGTAGTCATAAAAAACCTCCTAAAGCTTTAATTTTTCTTTAAATGTTTTGACAAAGGATCGAGTTACATCTAGTTTTGTCCCATCTTTTAAATCTAACATAAGTTTGGCATTTAGCGCAACTTTAATGTAGATAATCATGCGAATATTGACTATATATGATTTAGATATTCTTACAAAATGATAAGGATTTAAGAGTTCTTCTAACTGATATAAGGGCTTTTTAATGACTTCTGTTTTTTGATCAATGAGATGAACATAAATATCATCTTTAAAAGATTCAACATACATAATATCATTTAGATTGATTTGAACAAATCCTTCATGAGTTGGAAAAAACATTTGCATCTTTTCATATTCAATCATCTCGAGTATCTTTTTTAGTTCATCTTTTTTCTCATCATCAATTTCTATACTGATCGTGTGATTATCAATAGCACCATGATCTTCTTGTATCATATACTTTATATTGTTTTGATTAAGTTGTTTTTCTAGACTAGATAACTCTTTTTTACTCCATATGACTTTGATCATTAAGAGTTCCTCCTACCTTCAATATAAGTCAATTTTTTTGTGATTTCAACAAACTAACGATAAGTTGCATCATATCAGGATGAGTTGCATATATTTTTATCATATCAAAAAAAGAAAAAACCACGTATGATTTACATGATTTTCACTATTTTTTCTTAATATCTATCATAATTTTGGTTGCTGCAATAAATACTACATAAAACTCAAGTCTTCCTAAAAACATTCCTATAGTTGATGTCCACAAAATAATTGGATTTGCATCATAACTGACAATGCCAACAGATAGACCAACTGTTCCTAATGCTGAAGCAAATTCAAATAATGAATCTTTAATTGTAAATCCAAAAGTTGTGAGAATTAAAGCTCCAGTAAAAAGCGCTAATAAATAAGTCATTAAGAATGAATAATTTTGAACGATTTCATCTTTTGAAACAATCGTTCTTGTTCCAATCTTATTTATAAAATGTGTTCTAATAGTCTTTTTATGTCCAAATTGTTCTCTTATATTCCAATACAAACTTTTAAATGCTAATGCTACACGAAATTGCTTCATCCCACCTGCAGTCGATCCCATACCAGCACCTAAAACCATTACAATGATAAGGACACTAATAAATGTTGGTGGCATAATTCCAAATGATTCTATCGTTTGAAATCCTGTTCCAGTAACTGCTGAAATGAACTGAAATGATGCAACTCTTAATGATTCAAAAAAGTTCCCATTATACATACTGTAAATATTAAACACTAGTAAAGGGATAAAAATTAATAATAAGATACCTACAAGTTTTATCTCTACATGTCCAAACACTTTTTTGAGTTTACCCCTAAGTAACATTAAATGGACAAAAAAGTTTGTTCCACCTAATAACATCAAAATCATAATAGTCATTTCAACACCAAGACTATTAAAAGCTCCAATACTTTGTGCTTTTGTAGAAAATCCACCTGTAGCTACAGCTGTAATAGAATGATTAATCGCATCAAAAGGCGTTAAACCAAAAATGACAAGAAAAATGCTACCTATCAAAATATAACCCATATAGATTGATAAAATCATGCGTCCAGATCGAATCAAGTTTGGTACTAATTTATCACTATGCCCTTCAGCATTATAAAGTCTCATACCAAATTTATCAGAGATTGCTGAAGTTAAAACTAAAACTAAACCAACCCCACCTACAAGCTGAAGTAAACTTCTAAAAAATAAATAAATATTAGGTGTTTGTGTTACATCAACAACTGTTAAACCAGTTGTTGAATAACCTGATGTTGATTCGAATATCGCTTGTGTGAAATTATAACTTCCAGTTAACACAAAAGGAAGTGATGAAACACATATTGCCAAGATCCAAATTGAAACAACTAATATTGCATCTTGAGATTTTTCAAGCCTTTCTTTTTCTCTACCCTTAAACATCATTACAATAATCACTCCTACAATGATTGAAGATAATGAAGGTATTAAAAAATTAGTTAATTCTGTTATTTCTCCTGGATAAAACAGAATGGTTGTCAATGGGATTAATAATATAAATCCAATCAATATAGAAAATATACCCAAGTAATTTATAATGAGTGGATATCCGGAAATACTTTTTTTATGTTCCATTTTACTTTCTCTTTTGAATATATTCGATAATCTCATCTTGGTCATTTGGAGTAGAGATTATAATGAGTTTATCATCAGCTTTTATACGTGTATCCCCTTTAGGGATGATGACATGTGGATCTCTAAAAATACAGCTAATATTGATATTACTTGGGAATTTAATATCCATAAGACGCTTATTAACGATTGCGAACTCTTCTTCAACACCTAATTCTAACATTACTATTTTTTCATCTTCTATTGAAAGTGTTTTAATGATATTTTCTACAGAAGATTCATTTAAAATCGTTTGAGCAAGTAAGTATGTTGAACTAATGACACTATCAATGCCTAATCGTTTAAACAGTTCAACCTTTTTAGGATTTTTTACTTTTGCTACAGTTCTTTTAACATGAAACAACTTCTTTGCTGTAATACATGTAATATAATTATCAGTATCATCATCTGATAACGCAAGTAAAACATCTGCATTATGTGCTTCTGCATCAGATAATGTATATGCTTTAGTAGGATCACCTGGAAATACATCAATATGATTATTTGAACTAATATACTTAGCAAACTCAATATCTTGGTTAATGACTATTAAATGATGGTGTTCCTTTTTTAATATATTAACAATGTAATCTGCTTCATGTTTCCCACCAGTTATGACTATTTTCATTGTTCATCCTCCCCATCATTTAAATCCATAAATTCACTATATGACAAATTAAAAGGATAAATAGCCCTAATAGACGTGCCTTCTAGCAATTTACCTTTGTCAGTATCTGATAATCTTACAAATATTTTAGGAACGTTATATACATAAAAACAAACATGTGCTAAATAAATATTTACATTATCACTATCAGTCGTGATGACTACAGTTTTAGCATGTTTGATATATGCGTTTTCTAAAACTGTCAAATCTGTACCATCCCCAACAACCTGATATCCAGAAAATGACTCTTGAAGTTTTCTAAAGGAATCGTCTTCAGCATCAATAATGATAACATCTTCACCCAATTCTGACATTGATGTAGCAATATTAGATCCTAATCGTCCTGAACCAATCACGATGAACTTATTTCTCTTCATAGTTTAACTCCTCGTATAATTTCTACTAACTACTTTATATATTTTATCATATTTAACAAAAAATACTTATATCATGATATATTATATCATTTTACCTATAATTAAGAAATTTTAAAATAATTAAGGTGATTTTGTTAACCAATTTTTGTATAAAAGATCCATAAATATTGCTCCAAATGGTGCTGTAATGATAATAGCTAAGACTGATACCATTAAAATCAGTTCTCCATAAGGTAATCCTAATGACAATGGAATGGCACCAATAGCAGCTTGAACAGTTGCTTTTGGTGTATAAGATATTGCTGTAAAACCTTTTTCTTTTAACGTCAAGTTAGTTTTAGTTAATGACAAATACACACCGATCATTCTAAATGACATCGCTATAATGACAAGTATGATCGCAAATATACCAACTTCTACTAAAACATTCACATCGACTAAAGCACCTACTAATACGAAGAGCATAATTTCCGCAATCACCCAAATTTTTTCAAACTTATTGACCAAACGTTTTGCTAATACAGGATAGTTTTTATTTAATGAAATCCCAAAAGACATTACAGCTAATAAACCACTCATCGCAATTACGTTTACAAGCGCATCTTCTAATGCTACACATAAGAAACCTAATGCAAAAATAATTAATACTTTAACCGTATCTCGCATATGAACTTTCTTAAAAAATATAGATGCTATATATCCTATAGTTAACCCTAGAATTACACCTAAAATTATTGATAATGGCACATTTAAAAGCGTCATAACCTTAAAATCTCCCCCTTCTCCAAGCTTTAAAAATGCATAGAATAAAACAATAACATAGACATCATCAATAGATGCTCCAGCTAAAATCATATGAGGGATTCTTTTTTCTCTTCCATAACCACTTTCTATCATTTTAATCATTCTAGGTACAACGACAGCAGGTGATACGGCTGCAACAATTGCTCCCATAATAAGTGCAGATACATAATCTACACCAAAGATCATTGGAGCAAAAACTACGATTGCTACTATTTCAAGTGTTGCTGGTATAAACGCAAGTAACATCGCTGGTCTTCCAACTTTTTTTAGATCGTCTAAGTTTAGAGATAGTCCTGCTCTTATTAAAATAACAATAAGTGCTATTTGTCTTAACTCATCTGAAATTTCTAAAATATTAACATCAATTAAGTTAAGTGCATATGGACCTATAACAATACCGGCCAGTAGCATACCTAAAATGGGGGGTAATTTAATTAAAGTGAATATTTTGGAAAATAATAAAGATATAATAATAACTAAGGCAACGCTTAACAACATAACAATTTCTCCTTTTAAAAAATAACTTCTACAACAAAAAAGTTGTAGAAGTCATCAGCATTTAGCGGTTTTAGTAAAAACTATGGGAGACACTCATTCCCAATTTTAGATTCAATTGACTAATTTAACCTTCTTGTTGATATGAAGTATTTTCATCTGATTTTCTATAAAATGGAATAATCATAGAAACTTGCTCTTGATAAAGTTTATATTCTGGTCTTGTTTTTAAAATCTTTTTTTCCATCATAGGTATACTGATAAATATAAATAGCATCGTCATAGCTATAGGTGCAAGTATATATATATCTAATTGTTTTGCTAAACCTAGATACATAACATAAAGCCCCCACCAAATCATAATTTCACCAAAGTAATTAGGATGCCTAGAATAACGCCATAAACCTTCATCGATACATTTCTTTTCTTTTATATTGTGTTTTCTAAATTTACGCATCTGTTCATCTGAAATATATTGTATTAATGTTGCGGTCATCACCATTAAAAACCCTAAGATAAAGACTAGATTTATTGATGCTTGAAATTCAAACATTTTAATGCCTACTAATAGTTGTGCAAAAACGATTAACGTAGGAAATAGTTGAATTGCCAAAAAATTAGTTAAAAAGTATAATTTAGGTGCTTTATCCCTAATCATTAAATAACGCCAATCTACTTCTGTAAAACCATGCCACCCTTTAATCCAATTTAAAGTTAATCTAATTGCCCAAAAACTAATCGATAATAACATTAAAAAATAAGTTAGATTCAAACTTAAACCAGAATAAACAAATGCAAAGATTAAGATTATTGGAGGTATAACACTCCAATAAGGATCATACAAGCTTGCATTTTTAACGATAAGACTCATTACATAGATAAAGAGCATTGCACCTATATCAGCTAAAAATAAGCGTGTAATCAAAGCATAATCTTTAAAAACATAAAAAATAACGCCTGCAAGTGCAAGTGCGACTAAATATAATATAAAAACGACAGTTAAATCCTTGCTTTTTTTTGTCATCGTGTTCCCCTTGAGTTTTTTTATATTATAACATTTTTTTCTGCACTTGATAAGACGTTAATAGTATTTTTACTAATTTATCAAAAACTTCATCAGTTTTTAACTGTTGATTCAAAACATTATGCATTGAAGTTGCATTTAACTCGTTAAACTCTGTTTGACACACATTTAAACCAATACCGATAACAGCATAAACTAGTTGATCATTTTGTGTTCTAGTTTCAAAAAGAATGCCACATATTTTCTTATCATTAACATAGATATCATTTGGTTCTTTAAAAACTGGTTGCATCTGATAGTCAGTTAGCAACTTAAATAAACCATTAACAATCCAATCTTTAAGATATTCTATATCATTTACTGATAAATCTTTTAATAAAATGCTAAACAACAAATTCTCATTTTTATTTGATATCCAAGTTCTATCGAATTGCCCTCTACCTTTTGTTTGATAGTTGGTTTTAATCATCGTGAAATGAGAAAAAGAGCTGAAATGCTCTTTTAATAAATCACTAGTTGATGTCAGTTCGTCAAATGAAAGTATCGTATAGTTAGTCATTGCCTACCGCAAATGATATGTCTACTTCTAATACTAAATCATCTTTCACATATGCTTCACCTTTACCAAAACCAAATGCTCCTTTTATTTTTGTAAGTTCACATTTAAATACAACTGTATCATTTGGAATAACACTTTTTCTAAATTTAGCATTTTTAATACCCGTGAAATATGCTATTTTTCCTTTATATTTTTCATCTGATAATAAAACAACTGCTCCTACTTGTGCAATCGTTTCAACTAAGATAACGCCAGGTACTACTGGTTTATCTGGAAAATGCCCTTTAAAATAAAATTCATCAGCTTTTACATGTTTTATACCTACAGCATACTTTAATGTTTCTAATTCAGTTATTTCATCTAGAAAAAGAAATGGATCTCTGTGAGGTATGATTTTTTTTATTTCATCTTGTGTTAATTTCATGATTTAACCTTCTTAAATATGACTGCTGCATTTTGTCCACCAAAACCTATATTAATGTTCATGCCATAAGTCAATTCTTTTTTTGCAAATGTATTTGGTGTATAGTTTAAATCGCATTCAGGATCTTGTTCTTTGATATGTATCGTCGGTGGAATCAAAGATGTTTCAATTGCTTTGACTACTGCAATTGATTCGATGGCTCCAGCTGCTCCTAATGCATGTCCTGTCATTGATTTTGTTGAACTTATTTGAACATTATATGCATGCTTGCCAAGTGCTTTTTTTATACCTAAAGTTTCTAACTTATCATTCAATACGGTTGATGTCCCATGAGCATTAATATACCCTAATGCTTCTGGTTTGATTTGCGCATCTTCTAATGCAAGTTCTATGCACTTTGTAATTCCACTTGCTTCATCATCTGGTGCAGTCATATGAAATGCATCTGCAGTTGTACCATATCCGACCACTTCAGCAATAATTTTTGCTCCTCTTTTAGTTGCATGCTCTAAGCTTTCTAAAATCATGATACCCGCACCTTCTGCAATGACAAATCCAGTTCTAGTTTTATCGAAAGGTCTTGATGCATAGTCAGGATCATTTGAAAAATCAAGTGCTTTTAGACTCGCAAATCCACCTACACCAATTTCGTTAATCGGAGCTTCTGAACCTCCTGCAAATGCCAAATCTAAATAGCCATCTCTAATATATCTAAATGCTTCACCAATAGAATTGGTTGCTGCTGAACATGCAGTAACCATCGGTAGATTAGGACCTTTTGCTTTATATTTAATTCCTATTTTTGCACCAACCATATTGATAATAGAATTAGGAATAAAAAATGGTGATATTCTATCTTGTCCTCTTGTTACTGATGTCTTAACTTCTTCAAAGATCGTTGTTAATCCACCAATACCACTACCTACAAAAGTCCCAAAACGAAATGGATCGACATCATCTAAATTTAATTTTGATTGCTTAAATGCCTCATCAGCAGCAACTAATCCTAAATTTGTGACTCGATCAGATCTTCTAATTTCTTTTTTCTCAATATAATTTTCAAAATCAAGATGTTTAACTTCTCCAGCAATTTTCACTTTCCAATCAGTTGCATCGCTCAAAGTTATAAAATCAATCCCATTTTTTCCGTTTACTAACGCTTCAAATGATGAAGCAACATCATTTCCTACAGGTGACACTAATCCCATACCTGTTATAACGACTCTTCTTTTTTCCATCTACATCACCAACCCACCATCTACGACTAAGACTTGTCCTGTCATATAACTTGATAAATCACTTAGTAAAAACAGGACAACATTGCTTACATCACTAGGTTCTCCTAAGCGTTTCAAAGGTATATTTTCAAGATAAGCGTCTACAAATTTTTGATCTATTTTTTCTGTCATCTCAGTTTTTATAAATCCTGGACAAATAGCGTTCACACAAACACTTCTTGTTGAAAATTCCTTAGCTAAAGATTTAGTTAAGCCAATCAATCCTGCCTTTGATGCACTATAATTTGTTTGTCCAACATTGCCAATCAATCCTATAACACTTGATATATTAATTAAACGACCATAAGGTGATTTTAAAAGATATTTTGCACTATGTTTTGCCATATGCCATGCACCTTTTAAATTTGTGTCAATTACACGATCAAACTGTTCTTCTTGCATTCTTAAGATGAGTTGATCATCTGTAATACCTGCATTATTTACTAATCCATCTAATTTCCCAAAGGTTTTAATCGTTTCATCGACTAAAAATTTAGCTTCATCAAACTTTGATATGTCTGCTTTTACAGCTAGAGCTTTAGATCCCATACTTTCAATTTCATCGACTAACTGTCTAGCTTGTTTTTCACTACTTCTATAGTTGACAACGACATAAGCATGATGTTTTGCTAATGTGAGTGATATTGTTTTGCCTATACCTGAAGCACCGCCAGTTACGATGATAACTCTATTTTGTAAATCCATGTGTTTTTAACCATCCTTTCACATCTTCTAATGATTCAAACTTGTCAAAATGCATCGTTTCAATAGAAGGATCAATTTTTTTAACTAAGTTTGTTAATACTTTCCCGGGTCCAATTTCTAATATATGAGTCATACCATCTTTTTTCATATTTACTATGGTATCTATGAATAATACCGGATGTGTCATCTGTTTTTCCATATGCATGATAACATCTTTATCCAAAAGCGGTAGACTATCATAGTTCATATACATTTTACACAAATGTTGCTTTGGCTTAAGTATATCATCTTTTTTTATTTCTTCTATGAATTTTTTACTAGCTTCTTGCATTAAAGGTGTATGAAATGCACCACTTGTTTGTAATAAAACTGCTCGTCTTGCACCTTTTTCTTTAAGGATTTGAATAGCTTTATCAACAAGTTTTTTTTCACCTGAAATCACAAATTGTTTATATTCATTTTCGTTTGCTATTTTAATAATGCCTTGATGCGCTAAAGATAAACAGACTTCTTCAACTTGATCTTTATTTAATCCGATAATTGCTGCCATAGCACCATCATTATTTTTTGAGGCTTGATCCATATAATAGGCTCGTTTTGAAACAAGTTTCAAAATTGATTGAAAATCATAGACTGAAGCTGCATAATATGCAGTATACTCACCTAAACTAAATCCTGCAATAGCTGATATTTCAGGATTTAACTTCTTTATTTCTTCATATCCAAAAATTGATTTTAAAACCATAAGTGGTTGTGTATATAATGTCTTTGTTACTACTTTTTCACTTGATAATACATCAATACAATTAAAACCTAATATTTTTGAAGCTTGTTCAGCCATGTTTTTATATGCTTGATCATGATTGATATAATCTAAACCCATCTGAACATATTGACTGCCTTGTCCTGAAAAAACGATTGCTAGTTGATTCATCTACATCACTTCCAAACTTTGTTTATATTGATTTACACCGTCAAAGAGACTTTGCAAAACTTCTTTAACTGATCTTATCTCTTTGATTAACCCGCTGATTTGACCTGCCATCACAGATCCATGATCCATATCACCATCAAAAACAGCTCTTCTTAATGATCCTAATGTTAATTTTTCTAAAGTTTCTAAATCAACACCTTGAGCAGATAAAACGTTATATTTTACCGCCATAGGATTTTTTAGAACTCTAACAGGTGCTTTTGTTTGTCTACCCGTTACTATTGTATCGCTATCTTTAGATTTTATAATTTGTAATTTGTAATTCATATGAATTGGACATTCATGTGTTGCTAGAAGTACTGTTCCAATTTGAACCCCTTTTGCACCTAGTGCAAATGCCGCAAGCACACCTCTTTGATCAGCAATACCTCCAGCAGCAATCACAGGTATATCTACTTGATCCTTTACTTGGGGCACTAAAGCCATTGTTGTTAACTCTCCAATATGACCTCCAGCTTCTGTGCCTTCGCAGATCACTGCATCTGCTCCCATCTTTTCAACTCTTCTTGCTAGTGCTGCGGATGGAACAACTGGTATGACAATCATTTGATTTCGCTTCCAAAGATTCATATATATACCAGGTGAACCAGCACCGGTTGTTACTATTTTAACATTTTCTTCAACAATAACATTTGCGATTTCTTCAGCATATGGACTCATCAACATAATATTGACACCAAATGGTTTATCCGTTAAAGTTTTAATTTTTCTAATTTCTTCTCTTACCCAATTTGCATCATATCCGCCAGCACCAATCAATCCTAATCCCCCAGCATTAGAAACAGCAGCTGCTAGCTCAGCAGTTGCGATGTTGGCCATCCCACCTTGAATGACAGGATATTTAATATTTAATAGTTCACATATATTTTTCATGATTAACTTATAGTGATAATAGAGCACTACCCCAAGTAAAGCCCCCACCAAATCCTACTAATATAATTTTTTTATTTTTAACTTCGTTATTTACTAAATAGTCATCTAATGTTATTGGAATACTTGCTGCTGATGTGTTTCCGTATGATTCAATATTAACCATAAATTTTTCAATTGGGATATTCATACCTTTAGATACAGCTTGTATAATTCTAATATTTGCTTGATGAGGAATGATCATGTCTATATCTTCTATAGAAAGATTTGCATCATTTAATATCTTTTCAATGCTTTTTTGCATAATATCAACTGCAAATAAAAATACTTTTCTACCATCCATTTTAATATGTTTTATGACAGTTAATGAATCAAGCTCATCTGGTTTTGCAGCATTATAAAAAAATGATTGATCATTTTTATCTTTACTTGGTTCTATAAGAAGTGCTCCAGCACCATCACCAAATAAAATACATGTATTTCTATCTGTATAATCTACAACATTTGTTAGCGTTTCTGCACCTATAATAAGTGCTGAACGATATTTTTTTGATTGTAACATCTGTGATGCAATATCAAGTCCGTAAACAAATCCTGTACATGCAGCATTGATATCAAAACTCATGCAATCATGGGTAATACCTAACTTTTTTTGCACTAAGTTTGCTGTTGATGGTGTCATTTGATCACCCGTGATTGAAGCAACGATGATTAAATCAATATTTTGTTTATCATAATTTGCTTTATCTATAGCATCTAAAGCTGCAAAATACGCCATATCACTTGTAGTTTCTTGATCAGCTTTGTGTCGTTCTACGATACCCGTTCTAGATACAATCCATTCATGATTTGTCTCTACAATCTTTTCTAATTCTTGATTTGTTATGACATCTTTTGGAATATATTTCCCACTTGAGATGACTTTTATTAATGTATTACTCATGTTTTACTCCTTCTTCTTGATACACACCAATTTGTCTAAACTTTTGATATCTTCGTTCTAATAGTGTGTTGATTTTTAATTTTTGTAATTGATGAATATGTTTAGTTAATTGTTTTTTTAATGCATCCATACCATAAGACGGATTTATATGTAAACCTTCTTTTTCTAAAATAATCCCATCAATGATTTTAAAGTCCAATAAGTCTTTTGCAGTTAATTTCATGATATGAGCTGCCGCTTCTGCTTTAGCACTATCTTTATATAAGATTGATGCGAAACCTTCAGGTGATAAAATCGAATAAATTGCATTCTCAAACATGAGTATGCTATCTCCAACACCAATTGCTAAAGCTCCACCTGATCCACCTTCACTTAACACAATCACAATGATTGGTACTGAAAGTGTCATCATATCAAATAAATTTGAAGCAATCGCTCGTGCTTGACCTCTTTCTTCAGCTTCAATCCCAGGATAAGCCCCCGGTGTATCAATAATGGTAATAATGGGTCTATTAAATTTTTCAGCTTGCTTCATCAATCTGATTGCTTTTCGATACCCTTCAGGATGCGGCATTCCAAAATTATGTTTAATTTTATCGTTTGTATCTCTCCCTTTTTCTTGAGCAATAATCGTTACTGGCATAGCATTAAATTTTGCAATACCACCTATAATCGATTGATCATCTTTAAATAAGCGATCACCTTTAAGCTCAATAAAGTCTGAGAAAATTAAATCTATAAGAACTCTTGATGTCATTCTTTTTGGATGTCTTGCGAGTTTGACGATATCCCATGCTGTTTTTTTATCCACTAACATTCACATCCTTTTGGTGTAAATTTAAAAGTTGATAAAGTGTTTTTCTCATATCACTTCTATGAACAATCATATCTATTTGTCCATGATTCAACTGGAAATCATCTGTTTGAAAGCCTTCTGGTAAATCTTGTCTTATCGTTTGTTTGATGACTCTAGCACCAGCAAATCCAATCAATGAAGATTTTTCTGCAATCATAATATCCCCTAATGAGGCAAAACTAGCTGCGACTCCACCAGTAGTTGGATTTGTTAGCACACTAATGTAGAAAAGTTTTGCTTTATCATGTTTAACAAGTGCTGCAGATGTTTTTGCCATTTGCATCAAAGAATAAATACCTTCTTGCATTCTCGCACCACCAGATGCAGAAAAAATGATTAAAGGAAGTTTATGTTCAGTCGCATACTCTATGAGTCTTGTAACTTTTTCTCCAACTGCACTGCCCATAGATCCCATCATAAATGTCGAATCTAAAGCACCAATTGCAACATCTATACCAACGATTTTAGCCTTACCACACAAAAAAGCTTCATTTAGTTTTGATAAGGTCTTACCTATGTTTAATTTTAAATCATAATTCTCCATGTTTAATGGGTTAAGAGACTCGATTTGATTAAATAATGGAGAAAATGATCCATCATCAACAATCAGTTCCACTCGATGGGTTGCATTCATTCTAAAATGAAAATCACAAAAAGGACAAATGTAATGTCCTAATTGTAATGTTTTTTCATAAATAGCAGCGCCACATTGTTCACATTTAATAAACAATCCATTAGGAATATCTATAGGTTTATAAGTCACTTCTTTTTTTCGGACTGTTTTTTTAAACACTTCTAATCTTTTTTTGCGTTGTTCTAAAAAATCATTCATTGTTTTTTTCCTCCACTAGAAGGTGAAATCTTTGAATGAATCCTGTATCATAAATACCTTTTATAAATTCTGGATTGTACATAATTAAATATTGATATTCAATATTAGTTTCAATACCCTCAATAACGAATTGTTCTAATGCTACACGCATTTTCTTAATAGCTTCTAATCTAGTTGGTGCATAAACAATTAGTTTTGCTAGCATTGAATCATAAAAAGGTGGCATATGATACCCAGGATAAATATGTGTATCTACCCGAACTCCAAATCCACCAGGAAATAGAACATTTTTGATCTTTCCTGGAGTTGGCATAAAGTTTTTTAAAGGTTGTTCAGCATTGATTCTACATTCAATCGCGTGTCCTTTAATTTTTAAATCTCTTTGTTTAAAGCTTAGCGTCTTACCATAAGCAATTCTTATTTGCTCTTTTACAATATCGACGCCAGTTATCATTTCAGTTACTGGATGTTCAACTTGAATTCTTGTATTCATTTCAATAAAATAGAAATTTTGTTTAGCATCTACTAAAAACTCAATGGTTCCTGCATTCACATAATCAATGGCTTTAACAAGTTTAAGAGCAGTTTGACCCATTCTTCTTCTTAGCAAGTCATTCAAAACAGGACTTGGTGCTTCTTCAATCATTTTTTGATTACGACGTTGCATCGAACAATCACGCTCAAATAGATGAACGTAGTTTCCTTCATGATCGCCAATGATTTGAATTTCTATATGGCGAGGTGACTCAATAAATTTTTCTATATATAACGAGCCATCACCAAAATTCGATAATGCTTCCATAGAGGTGCGCGAAAAAGCACTCTTAAACTCATCATCAGAGCGCACAATACTTATCCCCCGACCTCCGCCTCCACTAGAAGCTTTGATCATTACAGGATATCCTATCTTCTTTGCTATTTTTAGTCCTTCTTCAACATTAGATACAACACCATCACTACCTTCAACAATTGGCACATGATTTTGTTTCGCAATTGTTCTTGCAGATGATTTATCACCAATAAGTTGTATCGTCTTTGAATGTGGTCCTACAAATTTAATTTGACAACTTTCAACCATTTCAACAAATTCAGGATTCTCAGATAAAAAACCATACCCTGGATGTATCGCATTACATCCAGTTGATATTGCTGCAGACAACACTCTATTCATGTTTAAATAGCTATCAGAGCTCTGATGCTCTCCAATACAAACAGCTTGATCAGCTAATTTCACATGTAAGCTATCTTCATCTGCTTTTGAATAAACCGCTACTGTCTCTATACCTAGTTCTTTAGCAGCGCGAATAATACGAACTGCAATCTCACCACGGTTAGCGATTAATAGTTTATTTTTCAACAACATCACCAACAGTCATTAGAACTTGGTCATATCCAATGACATCTTTGTTATTTACTTCTATGGATTTTATAACACCGGAGACAGGCGAAGTAATTTCATTCATGATTTTCATTGCTTCAATGATGCAAACAACTTGTCCTTTCTTAACTTTTTGTCCAACTTGAACAAATGGTTTCGCATCTGGTGTACCTGCAGCATAAAAAGTACCCACAAGTGGTGATTTAATTTTCGTATGGTCATCTTTCTCATTTATTTGATGATCAGTTTTAGTATCAATCTGATTATTTTGATTTGAATTAGTTTCAACTTGCTTTTCTATAGTTTCATTTTTTTGTTTTGATAATTTAATTTTAACATCTTTCATTTCAAGTTCTAAAGTCATTAGATTTGAAGTTTCAAATTCTTTAATGATGTTTTGTATTTCTTTTATAGTCATTTTATACCATCACTTTTTATTCATTATTTTATATTTTTCATTTTTGGTGTTTCAAAATCGGCGTATAATACTTAATTATGTCAAACGGAATAATACCACCTTCTTTTTTGTATCTCAAATGATTTGAATATCAAAATACTGTTTCTATTCTATCACATTATATAATAATGTCAATTAAATACTTCTTTTTTACATAATAAAAAAAGTGTGCTTAAACACACTCATTAAATAATTCGATTATCTAAAGTTTTTTGCTTTACATATCTTGCAAACGTATATTCTATTTCTAATGCTATTCTTTGCTGCATTTGTGGAGAAGCACTTGCGTTATGTGGCGTTATAAAGCATCTATCTAGAGTCCATAAAATATGGTCTTTAGGAAGAGGTTCAGGATATACAACGTCTAATGCTGCACCTCGCAATTGATTGCTAATCAATGCTTTAATCAACGCTTCTTGATCAATAATTTCACCTCTAGCGACATTGATCAACAATGCGTCTTTCTTCATCATTGATAAAGCTTTAGCATCTAATATAAACTTTGTATGTTCATTTAAAGGTAAAGCACAAACAACATAATCACTTTCTTTTAATAATTGATATAAACCTTCTCTTTTTGTATAGATTTGATCAAAATGAGGGACATGATCATAGACTCTTCGGTATCCTATAATTTTTGTTTTAAAAGCTTTTAGTCTTTCAGCTACATGTTGCCCGATCGACCCAGTTCCTAGAATACCTATGGTTGATCCATATATTTCATGAGACTGTGATTTATACTTCCATATACCCTTTTGTTGATGATCGATATGAAATTTAATATTCTTATTGAAGAACATGATTTTTGCTATAACGTCTTCCGCTATTTGAATACTAAAAACATCTTTAGCATTTGTAACAACTATGTTTCTTTTTTTAAAATAATTTAAATTGATGGTGTCATAACCAGCTGAAACTAATGCTAAATACTTTAAATTCGTGTAACGATTAAAATCTTTTTCTTCAAATAAATGCCCCATAGAAATGATGACATCTGCATCATAACTAGATTCAACATTAAAAACAAAAGTATCCTTTGGATATATATTCATAAAATGCTCAAAATATTCAATTTGTACAATACGTTTGTCAAGAAATATTTTCATATCATCACCTCGATAGTATAATATCGTATGCCAATCTTTTCCTTTGTCCAGGGTGGTTTTCTTCTAATAAAATATACCCTGTATAGATATATCCAATACTCATAAATAAGTTTTGTGCATAATGATTATCTTCATGTGTATCAATTCTCATATAATTAATTCCATTTATTTTGGCTAAATCATGAGCAAATGTAATCATTTTTTTAGCAATCCCTTTGCCTAAATGGTTATGATCAACGGCTAATCTATGTATCGTATAATATGCTTCATCTTTACGCCACTTACCATCGAATATATTGATATACGTTTGTTCTATACCGCTTCTTATAGCAATCATTCCAATAATTTTATGCGCTTTTTCATAAACATAAAATTCTTGTGCCAAGATATCTTCAATAAATGTACTTCTTTCAGGTTTATGGTATTGCCACTGATCGATATGTCTTGATTTTAATAACTCAGTTGTTTTTAATCTTAATGACCATATTTGCTCAAGGTCATCAATATGTGCCAATCTAATCATTTGTTTACTCCACTAATATAACACTTAATAAAAGTGCATCAGCATCTGGCATTTTAATAGGTAACGCATACATGAAATATTCATCTTCTTTTACATCTTTTAATCTTAATCCTTCGATAATATATATATCAGATTCAAAAAGTATTTTATGAGTCGGATGACCACTTTGATCTCTTTCAATGCCTAAAGCATCTATACCTACACCATTAATTTTTTTTTGTGCTAAATATTTAGCACCACTATTTTTTAAATAAATAAACTTAAAGTTGAATGTATCTTCAAAACTATTAGTTGTTTTAAACAACACAAAATCATCCTTATCGATAACTAGCTTTTCTAAATCTTCTTTGTCTATACCATCTTTTACATGTGTCATATCAAAGACTTTAACTTTTCTAATTAATCTAGACAATTCTAAAGCATCTGATGTTTGTCCATCTTTAATCATGTGTAATGGAAAATCCATATGAGTTCCACTATGAAGATTAAGATCGACTTGTGTTTCATGACTACTTCCCTGATCAAAATCTGAAGCAATCTTAAATATTGGCTTCTTTTCAGGCTTATTTTTATAGACTTGCATATCTTTTGAAACCATCATACTCACATCATAATATTTCATGGCATTTCCACATCCCATTTTTCTTTAATTAGTTTTTTTAAAGATGCATAATTTTCATAGGTTATCGGACTTTTTTGATATTTCTTTATTTGATCAATCATCTTCCATGATAGTTCAATTTCATCCCATCTAGTAAAAAGGGATTTATGGTACTCAGTTGCGTCTAATAACAATTTCTCATATGCTTCACTCATATTACCAACTGCTTCACACGCAGCACAATATTCTAACTCTACTTCTTCAACATCATCAGATAAGCCAGGAACTTTTGAGTTAAATCTTAATCCTACACCATCTTCTGGTGCAATTTTAATGAAAAGCTTATTTGTTGATAAAGGTAAATTCCATTTACGTTGTTCAGATGTTTCTTCAAACTCAACGATGATCACAGATTCTTTTATATCTAATTTTTTTCCTGTCATTAAATAAAATGGGACCCCTTTAAATCTTGGTGTGTTTACAAAAGCTTTTAAGAACACAAACGTCTCTGTTTGAGAGTCTTCTTTTACTTTTTCTTCTTCTAAATAACCTTCATATTGACCAAATATTAAAGATTTTTCATCAAATGTGAAATTTTCAATGACTTTGACTTTTTCGTTTTTCACATCTTCACTATGATATGAAACAGGGACTTCCATTGCAACCAAACTTAACATTTGTAGTAGATGTGATTGAACCATATCCTTTAATGCACCAGATTGATCGTAGTAACCCCCACGATTTAAGATACCATCAGTTTCTTTGACAATAATTTTGACATTTTTAATTGTACGATTATACCAAATATCTTCAAAAATACGATTTGCAAATCTAACCATCATAATATTTTGAATCATTTCTTTACCTAAGTAATGATCGATTCTAAAAATTTGTGACTCATCAAAATATGACCATAGTTTTTGATTAATTTTTTTAGCACTTTCTAAATCATGTCCAAATGGTTTTTCAAAAATAATAGATTGATTCATATTCTTTTTCTTAATCAAATCATATTGATTTATATTTTTAGCAACATCAAAAAAGAGTTCAGGCCCTATGGCTAAATAATATAAATGTTTTGTGTCTTTAGATGAATTTTTGTCTATGATTTTTTTTAATCCTAGATATTCATTTTCATCAGTAATTTGCATTTCATGATAAATGACTATTTCGTTTAATGTTTTTAAATCTAGTTTTTTACTAGACTCATCATTCATATACTTTAAATACTCATCTGTTGATACCTTTTTTCTCCCTAAACAGATGACTTGAGTTTCTTTTGGTATACGTTGATCTTTATATAGTTTAGCGATAGCTGGCAATAATTTTCTTGATGTTAGGTCACCAGTTGATCCAAATATTGTAAATATAAGTTTTTTCATTTCTTTTTATAGACGGCGTGACCACCGAATTCCTTTCTCATAGCTGCAACTGCTTTTTCTGTAAAGTGATGTTCATCTCTAGATTTATACCTTGCATATAAAGATTGCGTAATCACCGGCATTGCTACTTTTAATTTTAATGCTTCTTCAATCATCCACATACCAGTACCAGAATCATCAATAATACCTTCAATATCAGAAAGCTTAGCATTTTTATCAAATGCATCTTTCATATGTTTTAGCAAATTAGACGCTATGACTGAACCATGATTCCATAACTGTGCTATTTCTACGTGATCAAAATTATATGGTGAAGACTCTAGTACATCAAATCCTTCGGCAATCGCCTGCATCATACCATATTCAATACCATTATGTACCATCTTAGCAAAATGTCCAGCTCCTGGTTTACCTACATGTGCATACCCATTTTCTACTGAAACATCTTTAAAGATTTGATCTAAATATTGTAAAACTTCATCGTCACCACCAGCCATTAGACATAACCCATGTCTTGCGCCTTGTGTGCCACCTGAAGTTCCTAAATCAACAAAATCAATACGTTTAGATTTCAAATAATGGTATCTTCTAATAGATATATTAAAATTAGAGTTTCCACCATCAATAATGATGTCATTTTCATTTAAAAATGGTAACATATCCTCAATCACTTTATCTATGATTTGACTTGGCAAAAGCAACCATATCACGCGTCTTTTGTTTTCACTTTTCAATAAATCCTCAATAGACTTCGCAACAGTAATTTCATCTTTTAGTTGTTCTCTAACTTTCTCATTTGCATCGTATCCAAATACATCATACCCATGATCTTTTAGATTCAATGCTAAATTTGATCCCATTTTTCCTAATCCAAGTAATTTGATTTTCATAAAATCATTCCTTTCACGATTCATCCCATATATGCCATAAATAATGTGACACAATAGAACGATATGGTTTCCACTTTAAACTATAAGCCTCAATGTCTTTTTCTGACATATCTGGTTTATTTAATAATAATTTTAACGCATTTCTTAATCCTAAATCAAGTGATGAAAAAACATCTTCTCTACCCATCGAAAACATTAAAAACATTTGAGCCGTCCAAACACCGATACCTTTAACCTTTATAAGTTCATCTATGATCTCTTGATCGCTCATCTTATCAAATGCATGGAAATGAATATTTCCTGCATCTACATGCTCAGCTAAAGACTTTAAATACTTAATCTTTGGTCTTGATAATCCTACACTTCTAAACACATCATCAGAAATCGTTAATATATGTTTTGCTGTTATATTATGATTTGCTACCTTGATAAATCTATCATAAATGACTTGAGCTACTTTGCTAGAAAGTTGCTGAGCAATAATTGTTTGTACTAAGGATTGATAATAATCCTTTGAAACAGTCACTTTTACTTCTTTAACTTTTTTAAACAATGGTATGAGATTCTTGTCTTTCTTCATTAAATAGATTGCTTCTTTAGAGTCATTTTTATAAATGATTTGATATGTCATATAAATACCTCTTTTTATTACTCATATTATAACATGTATTTACAATGGATACCTATGATAAGAAATAACTTAATCATGTTAAAATAGACTTATAACAAAGAAACTAGGTGAACATATCATGAGTAAACACATAGACGATGGTTTTATTAAAACTAAGTATGGTGTTGTAGCAACCAGTGAACCAAACGCTGCCTTTGCTGGACTTGACATCTTAAAAAAAGGTGGCAATGCCATTGATGCAGCGATTGCTACAGCTGCTGCACTTACGGTTACAGAACCAACAAGTAATGGCATTGGTGGTGATAATTTCGCAATTATATGGCACCAAAATGAACTTATTGGTATGCATTCAAGTGGTAGGACACCTGAACTATTATCCATTGATGAACTTAATAAGAGAGGTTTAAAAGAAATACCTACACATGGATTCATCCCAGTTACTGTCCCAGGCGCAGTTAAAGGGTGGGTTGAATTATCCAAAAAATATGGAAAACTAGAATTTAAAGAACTTTTAGAACCTGCTATAAAGTTAGCGGAAAAAGGCTATAAAATAGCCCCTACAGTAAGATCCAATTGGGAGAAAGCTTATCAAATTTATGAAAAAAAGTTTGATCATCTTATGTTTGATCATTGGTTTGAAACTTTTGGTCAAGTTCCTAAAGAAAATGGAGTTGTCACTTTAAAAGATCACGCAAAAACATTAAAAGAAATTGCTTTAACCTCTGGTGATAGTTTTTATTATGGTAAGTTAGCTCAGCAAATTCATGATTTTTCTATAAAATATCACGGGCTTATTAGAAAAAGTGATTTAGAAAAACATCAAGTTGATTGGGTTAAACCCATAAAAACTAATTATAGAGGTTATGATATTTTTGAACTTCCACCGAACACTCAAGGCATCATTGGCTTAATGGGATTAAACATATTAGAAAATTTTGATATGCAAAAGTTATCTCCATTAGATGCATATCATGCATCAATCGAATCTATAAAACTAGCATTTAGTGATGGACTTAATTATATTGCTGATCCAAGATATATGAATGTTACTACAGATGAACTATTATCTAAAACTTACGCAAAACATAGGTTTCAAGAAATAAAAGACCATGCAATCATACCAACATGTGGCAATCCTAAATCCACAGGTACAGTCTATTTGTCAACCGCAGATAACGATGGTAACATGGTATCATTTATTCAAAGTAATTATATGGGGTTTGGTTCTGGTTTAGTTGTTCCTCAAACCGGTATTTCTTTACAAAATAGAGGTCATAATTTATCTTTAGATCCGAAATCCGCAAACTTTATCGGCCCAAACAAAAAGACCTATCATACAATTATTCCAGGATTCATCACAAAAGATAATAAACCTATTGGTCCATTTGGTGTCATGGGTGGATTTATGCAACCTCAAGGACATTTACAAGTGGTCTCTAGTTATATCGATTATTTACTTTCTCCACAAGAATCTTTAGATAAGCCTAGATTCCAATGGATTAAAGATAAAACAATATATGTTGAACCTTCATTAGACAAAAAAATTATAGATGGTTTAAAATCAAAAGGTCATGATGTAATCATTCAAAAGGACTTAGGACATTTCGGTCGTGGTCAAATGATTGTTAAAACTCATGAAGGGTTTATTGTTGGAACTGAAAAAAGATGTGATGGAACCATCGCATATAAAGAACAAAAGTAATTTAAAAATTACTCCTTTAAAACGATACCTTACCCAAATAAGTAAGTTCGTTTAGGCGTGTTCCAACCTTTAAACCCTGTCCCTAAGGCATCAGGCTTACATTTTCTAATTATATTTAATGAGGCAT
>WPCG01043625.1_pt1 | contig 57039 bp, 43 predicted proteins | sample 5403311 | NCBI WGS metagenome assembly WPCG01 (sample SAMN12869467, study PRJNA574797) | sludge metagenome | isolation source: wastewater treatment of Control | place: China:Beijing | collected 2019-05-17
CCGAGGTCTTTTTTCGGCCACGGTGGATACAGTGAGCGTGTTCAGTGATAAGATGAACAAAAATATCAAAGCAGTAGTGATCAAGCCGGAATCCTATAACGTGCAGGCCGCCTTCCCTGTGTTATACTTGTTACATGGCTATAGCGATCGTTACGATGGGTGGGTCAAGAAAGTTCCGAGCGTGAAGGAGTTGTCGGATTATTACGGGATGATGATCGTGTGCCCGGATGGTGCTTTCGGGAGTTGGTACTTGGACAGCCCGGTGGATTCATCGTTTCAATTCGAGACGTTCGTGTCGAAAGAACTGGTCTCGTGGATAGACAAAAATTACAATACGATCGATTCTCGGGAGGGGCGTGCTATTACCGGCTTAAGCATGGGAGGCCATGGAGGATTATATCTCGGGTTCCGGAATCAGGACGTGTTTGGCGCGTGCGGGAGCATGAGTGGTGGAGTGGATATTCGCCCTTTTCCTAAGAACTGGGACTTGGCCAAACGGCTGGGGGAGCAAAGCGAATATCCCGAAAGGTGGGAGAAGCATACTGTTATGGGGCTTCTACACCTCCTAACCCCTGGCTCGTTGAGGATAGTAATTGATTGCGGCACGGACGATTTTTTCTACGAGGTAAACGAGCGCTTGCATCGAGAATTGCTTTATCGCGATATCCCTCACGATTATATCTCACGTCCCGGTGCACATAACTGGGAGTACTGGAGTAACGCGATAAAATACCAAGTACTGTTCTTCCACGAGTATTTCAGTTCTCATTAATAATAAGCATTCAAGAATTCTCCGGTAACGTGGCTCGTTAAATCACCTCCTCGACCGAGCCGAGTTTCACGTAAAAGAGAAATCCTTTTACCCGTTCGTACCCCATCTCTTTGATGGTGTTAACGTATCGTTGTACTTGGCGGGTGTAGCGGGCTTCTTTCGCGTCACCGAACTTGTAGTCGGCCACGATCACTTCCCCGTCGCCGAGCATTACCCGGTCGGGGCGACTGAACCGCGTGTGCGGGTGTAGAAGTTGCGTTTCATTCAGCACGGTGTACTTGCCCGAGTACCAGTCCGTGATCTCCGGGAGCGATAAGTAGCGGGTCAGTTCTTCTATTTTCTCGTTCCTCTCTTCTTCTTGGAGTTCTCCCTCGGTAATCTTCTTTGCTACCGCGTGAGGAATATCCGCCAAGGTCTTGATATTGCTGATAATGTCGTGCATGGTTTTGCCGTAATCACGCCGGCCGTCTTCGCTGAAGTAGCCGATGGAGTTGAGGCGAAGCTTCAACCGGTTATCGAATGAGTTGGAGTGCCATTGCCCGATGCCGGACGACCGTGCGGCCATCTTTTTCGAGGATTCATGCATAGCGGGGGAGCCGTACTCGAAGACCGACTCGTCGTCACCCGGCGTGAAATAGTCCGCCAGCGCTATCTGCTCACCGCGGCCATCGGGTAGGGGAGGAACACCCGTGATAGCCCGCCACAGCAGGTCGGCCACGTTCCCTATTGTTTCCGGTTTAGCGGGAGTGGGGGCGAATACGATCAGCCGGTGCTTGGCACGGGTGAATGCCACGTAGAGGAGGTTCAAGTTATCGATATAGGTAAACCGTTTCTCGTCGAGGTAATCGTCGCGGAAGATAGTTCCTGCCAGTGCTCTCCCGTACTTCAACGGGACTACTCCAATCGCGTCAAACGGTGCCACGCGGGGGTTGCACCATATGATGTCGGTATGCGTGGGCGAATGGTCCACCCCCCAGTTCACGAAGGGCATGATCACGGCACCGAAACCCAACCCTTTCGACTTGTGGATGGTGATCAACCGGATGGCGTCCTGATCCTCGGGCGAGAAGAGTGCTTTCTTGCATCCTTTCTCGTCCCACCACTCCAAGAAGCTGTTCCGGTCTGCCGACGTGCCCGATTTATACTTGAGGGCGAGATCCAGGAATGCCTGCACGTACGCATACTCTTTTTCGCTGATCGCCGCGGAGGTGAGCGCGAAGAACCGTTCGATCATATCGTAGAACGGCATCACGGCCAGCTGGCTAATCTCTCCCTTGATTGCTTCGGGGAATTCGCCCGGGCTTTTTTCCCGGTACCCGTGCAGGGCTTCTTCCGGCGAGGAACCGTGATGATACCGGTAAAACTCGTAGATGGCTATCATGCGAAGCGTCTCGTCGTTCGGGCTCTGGAAATGTCGCAGCAGCGCGATCGCGGTTTTCACGCTTCGGGCACTGCTGATAAGGAGTGCCTCGTTGGAGATGATGTCGTACCGGTAGGGCGAGCCGGGGTGCTGCTCCTTGTAGGCAAGAAGCGTCTCGGCCACCGATACTGCCTCGTGGTTCCAGCGTACCGCGATGGCGATCTCGTTCAGCGCGAATCCCTGTTCTTGCAGTTCCTCGATTTCGCGAGGCAATCGCTCCAAGGCCTCCGCTTTCCAGTCGGTTTCTTTGTCGTCTTTCAGGAAGGTGATCTTCACTTGTCCCTTGTCGTCCGGTTTGCCGGGAGCCACGTGTTGGTACACGTCGGTATACGCGTCGGTGATTTGCCGGCTATGGCGCACGGCTGTTTCTTCTTTTCCGGCTTCCTCCGCGGCCGCGTTAAAATCGTCTTGGAGGTGACACGCGGCGTTCGTGAAAAAGGCGTTATTGAACCGGATTACCCGCGCGTCGCTTCGCCAGTTGGTATCCAGCAGGTGTTCCCGGATGCTATCGCGGTGGAAATCACGATTCACCTGCTCGCCCAGCAGTCGCCAGTCGGAGTTCCTGAACCGGTAGATACTCTGCTTCACGTCGCCCACGATCAGGTTGAAGTTGCCCGAGGCGAGGCTCTCCTCGATCAGAGGCCGGAAGTTCTCCCATTGCATGCGGGAGGTATCTTGGAACTCGTCCATCATGTAATGCTGAACACGGGTTCCCGTCTTCTCGTAGATAAAGGGCGAACCGGCCCCCCCGATCATCTCGTTAAGCAGTTCGGTAGTGTCGGAGAGGAACAAGGTGTTGTTCTCTTGCTGTAGTACGCGCAATCGTTGCTTTATATCGTTCAGGATCCCGAGCGTGTAATAATTTCGCAGGATGCTTTTCGCGCTGTTGTAGGGTATGTTGTTCTCGTGCAGGGAAATGGCTTCTTTCACGAGGTCGTTTAATCCCCCGTGGTAGGCGGCTGCTACCCGTGCCACCATGTCGGGTTCGGCTTTCTTGGCGCACCACTTGTCCAAGTTGTCAGGAAATGTCAAGAAGGTTTTTGTTATCTCCGGGATCTCTCCCGCCGCATAACGGGTGAATCGAAAGAACTGCGACCGGCTTCCCCCGGTAAAATCGGAAGGATGTACCCCGTGGGTTTCCATAAGGGCGACCGCCCGTGCTCCCACGTTTTTCACCTCGTTCTCGTAACTCTTCACGACGCGGACGAGCGTTTGCCGGTATGCCTCGAGTTGCTCCTTGTCGCGGATACTCGATTGCTCCTCTTCCGAGAACGATTTATAGGTTTCGTTAAAGAGCTGTTTAGCCAGGTCCAATACCTGACGGTCTACCTGCCAGCTTCTTCCCTCCTCGATATTGTTTTGCATGAACCGGAGTAGCCACTCGGATAGCATCTTGTTCTCCGGCCGGTTCAGCTCGGCAAGCATCAAGTCGATGGTTTCAGTGAGCAATGATGTTTCATCAAGCTCGATGGCATACCCGCCTGACAACCCGCTTTCCCGGGTGAAAGCACGCAGGGTTTGCTGGAAAAACCGGTCGATGGTGCTGATGGAGAACGACGAGTAATCGTGCAGTATTGCTTCCAAGATCGACTTCGCCTTGGTTCGGGTTCGCTCTTCGCTAAGCGAAAAATCGGCCATCAACTGCCGGAGGTACGACGACGTGTTCCCCGATGCCAACCGGTGCAACTCCTCCACGATCCGCGATTTCATCTCGTCGGTCGCCTTGTTGGTGAAGGTTACGGCCAAGATATGGCGGTGATTGTCCTGCCCGGAAAAGAGCAAGGTAAGGTATTCCCCGGTCAGCCGGTGCGTTTTTCCCGACCCGGCGGAAGCCTTGATCACGTGCAGGCGATTCCTATCCGATGAGCCGTGATTTGACATACCCCTCCTTCTGCAGAATAGCCAGTACTTTCTCGCGGTGGTCTCCCTGGATCAATACCTCTCCCTCTTTGGCAGAGCCTCCCACGCCGCATTTCGATTTAAGTAACTTGCCCAGCTCCTGCAGTTTCTCGTCGCTTCCGGTGAACCCGGTGACGAGCGTTACCGCCTTTCCTTTCCGGTTTCGTTTGTCGAGGCTTACCCGCAGGAGTTGTTTCTCGTTTGGTAGGGTCTCTTGCTCTTCCTGCCCTTCCTGGTTGTAATGATAGTCGGGGTTGGTGGAGTAGACAATATCCAGTCGTTTTTTCCAGTCGTTCATATTGTAACCGGTTTTATGGTTCGTGCTGAAACACGAAGATAGTTATTTTTCCCGGTTTAGCTATGCTTTATATCCATCGACTCGATCACGTTCACGATGTAGTCTCCCATTCGCTCGCATTCCGAGATGATATCCATGTAGAAGACACCGTTCTGGTACGCGTAAAGGTTTTGATTCAGGTTTTCCACGTTCTCCCGTTTTAGAAGGTTTCGCTTCTCGTTGATGCTGTTCTCAATGTGTTTGCTTTCCAACAGTTCGGCTTCTGTTACTTTGCGGCTTCTCAATAGGGCCTGCATGTTGTCGTATGCTTTGTCCACCAACTCGTACATGCTATTGATGTTTTCGATGATTATCTCTTCAAAGACCACATCGGCTTCCATTTTCCGTTTCAGGTGCCGGGCAATGTTGCAGCTTGAGTCGGCAATGCTCTCTATTTCGGTTACCTCGCGCAAGATGCCGCGTACCCGTTCTTTACTCTGGTTACTAAGCCTTCCTTCCGCTACCTTACCCAAGTAAGATCCTATTTCGACTTCCATTCGGTCGCAAATATCCTCGTATTTTTCGGTCCGGTTATACAGCTTCATGAACTTTTTATCGTTATGATTGCTATTGGTCAATTTTTTGACAAAGCCAAACATCTTCCGGGTACGCGCCACGTACACTTCCACCTCTTTCTCTGCTTGGAGAATAGAGAGCTCGTCCGTGGACGCGATCCCGGTGGATATATATTTTAATACAAACTCCTCGTCCTCGTCGTCCCCTTTCCTCGGACGGATTATAAAAACACACGCTTTTTCGTAGAATTTCACGAACCATATCATGATCGCGACGTTGCAGATGTTGTACAGCGTGTGAAACAGCGATAACCCGTAGGAGGTGGCTGCCTGGTAACTAAGGTACTGGCTTTGTATCGACGCGAGGTCGGGGGGCAGTTCCGACCGGGGAAGCGTGGTTATCTGCTCGTATTGCCCCGGGGTAAGCGAGGCCAAGAACGATGACATGTCGCTGGGGTACACGGATGTGACTTTAGCGATGGTATTGTCGGCTATCGCCACGAAATGATTGAACACGAATGTCAACCATATAAGTCCCAGTATGTTGAATAGGAAATGCGCGAACGCCGCTCGTTTCGCCGATATGTTTGCCGGAATGGCCGCGAGGTTGGCGGTGAGCGTGGTGCCGATATTTTCTCCCATGATCAACGCGGCAGCGCTCGGGAAGTCGATCCATCCCTTTACTGCCATGATCAAGGTAAGGGCGATCGTGGCGCTCGACGATTGAACGATCACGGTGAGCACGGTGCCGATCAACAGGAAAAAGAGAACCGACCAGATACCCCTGCCTGTAAAGTTCTGTAGAAAAGATAAGACCTCGGGATTGTTTTGCAGGTCGGGCATGGAGTCTTTCAGGAAATCGAGGCCCATGAAGAGAAAGGCAAACCCGAAGATAAACTCTCCCAACGATTTATTCTTGCTCTTCGAGGAGAAGATAAGCGGGAGCGATATTCCCATCAAGGGGATGGAAAGCGCGCTGATAGAGAATTTCCCGAATCCGAAGAAAGCAATGATCCACGCGGTGAGCGTGGTACCGATATTGGCCCCCATTATCACGCCGATGGATTGCACTAAACTTAGCAACCCCGCGTTCACGAAGCTTACCACCATGACCGTGGTAGCGGAGGAAGATTGGATAAGTGCCGTGATCATTAGTCCGGTGAGCACTCCCGTGACCCGGTTCCGTGTCATAGCCGACAAAACATTCCGAAGCTTGTTGCCGGCCAGTTTTTGGAGGCCATCGCTCATGGTTTTCATCCCGTAAAGGAACAGGGCCATCGCACCCAGTAGTCTCAAAAAATCGAAGAAACTGTAGTCCATTCTCAATAAAAAGCGTATATTAGCGTGCAAATATAGCGAAAGCCGAGAGAAAAGCCAAGCTTGCTTGAGTTTTTCCGAGGCGCTCCCTGTATTATTCAAATATAGTGAAAGCCGAGAGAAATGCCAAGCTTGCTTGAGTTTTTCCGTTAAGCCAAATGAGCAGAGCCAAGCTTGCTTGAGTTATGCCATGGCGAGAATTGAAAATCGAGGAGCGAAGGCGACTCAAATAGTCTAACTTTAGTGAACTTTTCCCTTTATTTGCAAAAAGCGTAAACATCAAACTATAAAGCATGATAGATACTGTACGTGTTACTTGTGTTAACACCAATATCAGCAAGGATATAAAAATTGGTTCCACGCTCGAGGAACTGATTGACGTTTTCGAGGTGAAATCTCCTTATTTAATCGCGAACGCGAAAGTAAATAACCGAACCGAGTCACTTAACTACCGGGTGTACCGACCCAAGATCGTGGAGTTCGTGGACGTGACTAATAACTCGGCCATGCGTACCTACGTGCGGTCGCTCTGTTTTATCTTGGCCAAGGCGGTGGATGATGTCCTGCCCAATGCCGAGGTATACATTGAACACGCCGTGTCGAAAGGATATTATTTCCAGATCGAATCCGATGTGCCGGTCGGCAAGCCCGAGCTGGATGCTATCCGTGATAGGATGCGGGATATCGTGGATGCCGATATCCCGTTCGTGCAGGTGGAAGAGGAGACCGTGAAAGTGGTGCAACTTTTTCGCGAGCGCGGCATGGAGGACAAGGCAAGGCTATTGGAGACTTCCGATTTCTTGTATTCCCGTTATTCGAAACTCGAGGAATATGTCGATTATTTTTACGGTTGCCTGACACCCTCCACCGGGTACATTTCATTATTCGATATTCAACCTTATAACGGGGGGTACTTGCTGAGGATTCCTCGTCGCGAGAACCCGGTAGAGTTGGAGCCTGATATTCAACAAGATAAGCTGCTGAACGTGTATAGAGAACATTTACAGTTTCTGAAAATTAGCGGACTGGGTAACGTGGGCGACCTCAACCGTGCCATTCAAGATGATAAAATTTCAACGGTGATTCAGGTAGCAGAAGCGTACCAGTCGAAACAGATTGCCGAGATTGCCGAGAAGATCACCCAAGGTTTCAAAGAGGGTGTACGCGTGGTCTTTATTTCCGGCCCCTCTTCGTCCGGGAAGACCACCTTCCGGAAGCGCCTCGAGATACAGCTGCTGGTGAACATGTTGAAGCCGGTGGGCATCTCGTTGGACGATTATTTCGTGAATCGCGACCAGACCCCCCTCGATGCGCGCGGGGAGAAGGACTACGAATCGCTTTACGCGCTCGACTTGCAGCTCTTTGAAGAGCATATGCTCGCCCTGATGCAGGGAGAGGAGATCGAGTTGCCGTTTTATAACTTTGTCACCGGTAAACGGGAGTTCCGGGGAGATCTCCTGAAAATGGCGGATAACAGCATCCTGATCGTGGAGGGGATTCACGGGTTGAACCCGGAGCTGACGGAGCACATACCGTCAGAAAAGAAATTCTTGGTCTATGTCTCGGCATTGACTACTATCTCCTTGGACGACCATAACTGGATTCCTGCTTCCGATAACCGGTTGCTTCGCAGGATGGTACGAGACCATCGTTACCGCGGTTATTCCGCGGAACAGACCATTTCGCGGTGGGATAGTGTTCGTCGCGGGGAAGATAAATGGATCTTCCCGTACCAAGAGAACGCCGATATGATGTTCAACTCGGCCATGATCTACGAGCTGGCCGCCATCCGCCGCCATGCCGAACCGGTTCTGATGCAGGTGCCTCGAACGGTTCCGGAATACTCCGAGGCGTACCGGTTGCTCAAGTTCCTTAGTTATTTCAATTACATCAACGACCAAGAGTTACCGCCTACATCATTGCTACGCGAGTTCTTGGGAGGAAGTAGTTTTAGGTACTAATCGATGTGATGATTTGCAGATTTACTGATGTGATGATTAGATGGTTAGTCGGTTGAAATTTTGAAATAGTGTTAATGTGTCGATGAAAGAAGATGTGATTTGTGCTATATCCACCCCTCCCGGGATGGGAGCCATTGCCGTGGTGCGGCTCTCGGGAGAAGGGAGCATCATGCTGGTTGATGAAATATTTCATTCCCCATCGGGGAAAAAGCTTTCCGATGCTAAGCCCAACACCGTCCATTTTGGACGGGTAGAGTGGGAGGGAACGCTTTTGGACGAAGTGTTAGTCACCGTTTTTCACGCGCCGCGTTCCTTCACGGGTGAGGAAAGCGTGGAAATATCTTGTCACGGGTCAACCTATATTCAACAAAAGTTGGTAGAGTTGCTGCTCTCCCGGGGAGCACGTCTGGCATTGGCGGGCGAGTTTACCCGCCGCGCGTTTCGGAATGGCAAATTCGACTTGAGCCAGGCCGAGGCGGTGGCTGACTTGATTGCCTCCTCTTCCCGGGCATCACACCGGGTGGCCATGAACCAGATGCGGGGTGGCTTTGCCAAGAAATTGGGCGATCTTCGCGATAAGCTGCTTCAGTTTGTTTCCCTGATCGAGCTGGAGCTTGATTTTTCGGAAGAAGACGTGGAGTTTGCCAACCGGGAAAAACTGCATGAGCTGACTGCCGAGATCGAGCGGGAGATCGATTCCTTGGCCGGCTCCTTCCAGTTGGGCAATGCCATCAAGAGCGGTATTCCGGTGGCCATCATCGGAGAAACCAATGCCGGGAAATCCACCCTGCTCAACCTGTTACTGCAGGAAGAAAAGGCTATCGTGAGCGATATTCACGGCACCACGCGCGATGTGATCGAAGATACCATGAACATCGGTGGCGTTACGTTCCGTTTCATCGATACCGCGGGAATTCGTCACACCACCGACGCGATAGAAACAATGGGTATTGAACGAACGTTCCGCAAGATAGAACAGGCGTCCATCGTGTTATGGGTAATCGACCTGACCACCTCGCGCGAGAAAATTGAAGCACTTGCCGCGTCTATCGTGCCGAAGGTGGTCGGGAAGAAGGTGATTCTCCTGTTCAACAAATCCGACCTCGCGTCCGATCTGGTCCGTCAGGATATGTCCGGCATCTTGCCCGACTTGAAAGGCGATCGCCTTTTTATCTCCGCCAAAACCCGCCGCGATACAGATCACTTGCAAGAGTTATTGGTTCAAGCCGCCGCGATACCTTCCATTAGCGAGGAAGACGTGATTGTCACCAACCTGCGGCATTACGAGTCGCTCACCAAAGCCTTAGACGCTATTTGCCGCGTGAAGGAAGGCCTCGAGATGGGTATCACCCACGATTTCCTCTCCCAAGACATCCGCGAGTGCATGTTCTACCTCGGCGAGATTACCGGCCAAATCTCTACCGACGAAATCCTCGGCAATATCTTCTCCAAGTTCTGCATCGGTAAGTAAATTAAGATGAATATAAGGGACAGGCTTTCTCGGCGCATCAGCATGGATGATATCCATGAAATAACGTACCTGACACAAGGGAATAATAAACGAAAAAAAGAGTTGTACGATCTACTCTTCGATGAGGAAGACCAAATAGCTTACCAGGCAGCTTGGGCGATGAATCATTATTCTTCGAGGGAAAAGTATACAAATCATTTAACCCGTGAGCACTATTGTGTAAAGACAACGTCCCGCTAAGGAATAATAGAATGATTTTCTTTGATTGGCGCTACCATTTTCGTGGAAGAACTCAATACTGGCATGGCCTCCAACGAGTATATAACCAAGAACCATGAAAATGGGTGGATTTTTGAACAAAATTTAATAAAAATCCCTGGATAATTTTTGTGAACTGCGCTGAACGATTACCTTTGCAAGAAGTTTCATTAAAAAATAAATAGATAATTATGCAAACTCTATTAACAGACATCAACGAACAAATAAAACTGTTCCAAGAAAACGCTGCGTCACAAGCAGAAAACAATAACAAAGCGGCCGGCGCACGTGCACGCAAGGCATCGCTGGAATTGGAGAAGCAGCTGAAAGCTTTCCGTAAAGCATCAATCGAGGCCTCTAAGTAAGGCTATCAAGGTCTCTGTATAGGGCCGTCAAACTCGATACGATTGAATAGATTGTCCATTGTCGACAATCTTTTTTTGTTTATAGGGCCATTACCTGAAAAATCACGTTAGTGGAATGTTAGTGAAGCAAACATCTAAAAGACAATGAAACGAGCATGTCAACCATACCGTTGAAGTCAATAATTTTAATCATATGAAAAAACAATTGCGCGCTTTTTTGGTATTTCTCTCTTGTTTGGGAATGGTTCCCAGACAAGCTTCTGGGCAAGTTTCCCAGGGCCCGTTCACGTTAGAGGATTCAATAATTGGTGTCTCTCACGCGACCGGCCTACCTGTTTCTGCGACACGCCATATTACCCCGGAAAAAATATTTAAATGGCAATGGGACGGCGTTACCGATAATTTACTGCTCGAACTAAGGGAATCGACCAAGAACGGGACTTCGTTCAAGAACGGGGGAATGCTTGCCATGATAGACCTGGAGACAAAAAACTTGAAGTGGACGCGGGAAATAAACTATAACACGTCGGAGGTACAACAACAAGGTCCTTACTACTTTCTCAGGGAAAAGAAGAAAAACTCGTTTCTCGATCCCGAAACCGGCAACCTGTCATGGGAAAACAGGTGCGAGTTTTACTTTACCGATCCGTACCTGAATATAGGAGTGGGATACCCGGCTCAATCCATGTCGAATAAGCTTTCAGCGATCGACTTGTCAAACGGGAAAACACTCTGGAGCAAAAATGTGAATCGTGATTTTGGATGGAACGACGCCTACATGTGGAATGATTCCATCTTGTTGATTGCCGCGAACGGCATCCAAGCCCTTAACCTGATCAACGGCTCCGGCTGGACGTACAAGGCGAATACAACAAAGAAGGAGGTTGGGAAGATGATTGGCGTGAACGCGTTCGGGCTTATCCTTGGCATGCTAACCGGCGTTTATACCTACCAAACAGAACCCGACGTGGCATCCGATATGATGTCCAACATGCTCATTGATCCGGATGGGAACGTCTTATTCGCTTCGCGTGATAGGATTTCCCGGGTAGATCACGCGGGCAATATAGGATGGAGCCAATCGTTACCGGAAAAGATCACATCGAAATCGTCGCTTCTCCTTGTCGACTCTGTTATTTACATGATTAACCGGGGCCACGCGCTATACAACGGGGGCTTCTCCCCCATCGGGGATCCGTATATTGCCGCGTTCGATTTGTACACCGGCAAACAGTTGTATTTCACGCATATGGCTGAAGAAAAAGGGACTGTCATTAATTACCAGATCATCAACGATCAGCTGTTTTTGGTATTCGAGGATAAAATTGCCACCTATTCGTTGCGGGATGGAATAGCTATCAAGGAAAAAGCCATCGATTTGCAGAAAGAGGAGCGATTGGAGGGGTTCGCGGAGCCGGGACTCTACGTGAAACAGGACGACTCTATTTTCACGGAATTGACGTCGGGCTTTTATAATTACAACGTGATAACAACTACCGGGGGAAGGGCTTTTGTGTTGACCGACAGCTTGGAAACACTGGTCGCGTACGACGGCGAGGACCTGTTTCATAGAACCATTGATAATCCTCATTACACGCTGGTAACCCGTGACGATTCCGATTTTATCGTGCTTGACCATTCAAATAATGCCTTGGCAACTTTTAAAGCCGTGCCAAATATGTTCTTGCATCAAGATACCCTTTACTTTTTCGACAAAGACGCTTTCTGGGAAATAGACCTCCCCCAGCTTCAGTATACTCCCTCCGTTTGGCAATCCATTTTTCGAAACGTGTCGAAATACCTCCCGGCCGTGTAGTTGTATTTCTTAAAGAGGAATGGTTTTACTCCAGGGTGACGTGTATACACCCTTACATTTTAGCATATTGGTTGGGGGATACGCCGTATTTCTCTTTAAAACATTTCACGAAGTAGTTGGGGTCCTCGAACCCCACCTTATCGGCAAGGTCGTTCACCCGGATCTCTTCCCGCGAGAGAATGTCGGCCGCTTTCTTGAGGCGGTAATCGCGGATGTACCGGGAGGGAGAGACGCCGAGCATGCTCTTCATTTTCCGGTAGAGATGAACCCGGCTGATCGACACGTCGGAACTCAGCTCTTCTACCGAGTACTTCCCGTTGGACAGGTTGAGCTCGATATGCTCGTCGATACGTTCCAGCAGCTTGCTGTCGAACTTGTTGATGCGACGCGTCTGTTTTTCCGGTAAAGTACCCCGTTTGTAGAGATCGTGAAGCTGCGCTTGACGGTTCAGGATGTTTTGAATTCGGAGCTGCAGCTCTTTGTAAGAGAAGGGCTTGGTTAGGTAATCATCGGCACCCATCTCCAGGCTTTTCATTTTAATGTCGTCGTGCTGGATCGCGGTGAGCAAGATCACGGGAACGTGGCTGGTAATAATGTTGGATTTGATCTCGGCGCAGAACACCTTCCCGCTTTTCCCGGGAAGCATGATGTCCGAGATCACGATGTCGACCTCCTCTGTATGCAGGAAATCAGACGCCTGTTCGGCGGACACGAAGCCGAAAACATTGTACGACTGGCTTAGTCTCTTTGACAGCGAGTTGAGCAGCGATATATTGTCTTCTACCAGGAGAACGGTCCGTTTGTTGCTGGCCCTCTCCGGTGTGAGGATAGGCTCTTCCTCTTTTTCCAGCCCTGACCGCACCTCCGCAGGTATCGTGTACTCCCCGGGTTCAACGGGTTGCACGTCGTCCCTGGTTTTCACGTTGGGGATAACCACGGTAAAGCGGCTCCCTTCTCCTATCTGGCTTTGCACGGATACTTGGCCACCCATCAAGTTCTCCACGATGGCTTTCACGAGCGATAGCCCGATACCGCTTCCCGGGTTGACCCGGTTTTCGCCACTCTTGAAGAAGCGTTCGAAGATACGTGGCAGGTCCTCCTCGACAATCCCGATGCCATTATCCGCTACCTCCAGTTGCAAGGTAGCCATGTTGTCGCCCTCGGGTAGGTCTTTGATCGTCAAGGAAACCCGTCCACCCTCGGGAGTGTTTTTGAACGCGTTGGATAACAAGTTAAGCAGTACCTTTTCCATCTTGTCTCTATCCAAGAGGTAGGTTTGGTGGGATGTCTCGGACAAGTCTGCGTCCCACTGGATGCCCTTTTTCGCGGCGATGGATTGAAAGGAGTATCCGATGCCCTCGATGAATTTTTTTAAAACGATCGGTTCCTCTTGGATAAACTCGTCCCTCAACTCCACGCTATTTATTTCGAGTAGCTGGTTCACGAGCCGCAAAAGGTTCCTCCCTTGGTTTTGGATGTCGAGCATCTTTGATTTTTCCTCTTTCTCGAGCGTGGATTCCTCGATGATCTCTTCAATCGGGTGTAGGATGAGCATGAGCGGCGTTCGTATCTCGTGGCTGATATCGGTAAAATATTTCACCTTGAGGTGATGCATCTGCTCCATCTGTTGCTTTTCAAGCTCTTTCACCTGGATGTGGTGATTCAGCTCGGCCTTTCGCAGCGTGTTTCTCCGGACGAAGAGGATCACGGTAAGGCTGGATAGGATGTAGAACACCACTGCTTGCCACGTTTGCCACCATGGCGGGAGAACGGTTATGGGAAACGTGAGCTCGTCGCTCCAGACGCCGTCGTTGTTGCTCGCTTGCACCCTGAAAAGGTACTTTCCGCTCGGGATCTTGCTATAGCCGGCCCGCCCCGAGAGGGAGGTATAGTTCCAATCGCTATCGAAGTCATCCAGCTGGTACCGGAAGGAATTATTCTTTGGCATGATATAGCTTAGCCCGGAAAACTCGAAATTGAGGGTGGTTTCGTCATGCTTTAACCGGATGGGCGAAGGATGCCGGAAATTGAACGATCGGTAGGAGTCCATTTTGGTGATGGGACTGTTATTCACGGAAATGCCGGATAAGAAGATAGCCGGTTTGTAGGGGTTTTTATAGACGTTCCGGGGATCGAGCGAGACCCAGGCCCCTTTCCCACCGACAAGGATGGGTAACGGCTGTTCGGGAAAACGTGCATAGGCGCCCATGTTGATCTCCGCGAGGGGGAAGCCGTTGATAATGGTGTAATTGAGGAACTCGTCGTTGGATGCCCACTGCGAAATGCCGTTCATGTAGGTTACCCACTTCTCGTTGCCATGCGGTATAATGCTAAACACGCTGTTGTGAAGCAACCCGTTGTCGGTCGTGAAACTTTTCAACGGGTTCAAGCCCTTGTCCAGAATGTAGATGCCGTTCCCGTTGGTGCTCAGGTAGATGGTGTCGTTATGCAGCACGGTGTGGTTTACCTCGGTGACTCGGGGGAGTATCTTTGTGACTTTTCCTTCAGGCCTGTTTTCAAAGAGGATAAGGCCGGCACCGTCCGTGGAGAGGAGGTAGGTGTCTGGCCCCAGTTTCGACAAGTGCTTCCCGCGGCTATTCCGTGTTAACCGATGAAGGGGGGCAGAAATCGGGAAAGATTCCAACTGCCTCTCCCGGGTATTGTAAAGGTTGATGCCATTTCCTTTGTCCGACACGATCCACAGACGATCACCCCCCGCTTTCTGAAGGCTATTTATCATCCCCAGCTCCTCGTGCCCCATCCCCTCGATGTTCCCCTCTTTTATTTTAACAAGGCCATCCCGCAAAGTGCCTACCCATAATACATCATTTGACATATCGTGAAGAAGCGATTTGATCACCACGAAGTCGCCAGATCGGTTTTTAACTTCTGTTACACGGCGAACCCGGTTGTTGGCATCGTACTCGATGATGTTCCCGCTTTCGGTGGCCACGATCAAACTCCCGTTCCAGTAAGCAAAAGCACTCACCACATTCTGGGAGTTCTGGTTGTTGTCCTTGGGGAGAAAGTGAGTGGAAAAACGGGACAAGTAATCGTCGTAAAACAACAGCCCGTCGTGATAGGTACCGATCCACAAGGAATTATTCTTATCCACGAACAGCGAGCGTATGGATATCTTTTCGATGGTCTCGGCACCGTGCTGTAAATGGATGTTGGATAACTCCCCCGTGGAGGGGTCGAGTAAGGCGATGCCATGAAAACCGCCAATCCAGATATAGCCGTCCTGGTCATGGATCATCATACGAATGTTATCGAACACCGACGTGCTGCTTTCATCTTCTATGGTGTTCCAGCGACGAAGGGGTTTGCCCGACTGATCGCACTCGTACAGCCCGTTGTTGTAGGTAGCCACGTAGACACGGCCGTTGGGGTGAAACAAGATATCTTCGACTCGCTCGTTTTCATCGATAAACAGTCCGGTTTCATCATTTTGGTTCTTACGCGTAAGGATGTCGGTATCGGTATTATAGCGAAAAAGGCCCCGGGTTCGGGTTGCGATCCAGTATTCGTTTTTGGTTGCTGATTTCACTACTTTCGAGATCGATGCATCAAAAATATCCATCTTTTCGGATAGCGAAAGGGGCGGTTTCTTAAACAGGTCCTTTTCCGGGTTATAAACATACATTCCCGTCCACCCACTGGCCCATACCCGGTCATCAATAATCGAGAGGGAGCGTATTTCGGGGTTGTCCGACCGGCCAATATCGTAATTTCTGAAGGTGCTGCTTCTTCGATCCAGCCGGCTAATCCCCTTGTCGTGCGCGATCCAGATGGTGCCGTTTCCGCCATCCTTGATGTCGTTGATGATGCTGCCGGCAAGGCTAAACGGGTCGCCAAGAATATGCCGGAACGTGACCATCGAATGGCCGTCGTACCGGTTGATACCATCGCGCGTGCCAAACCACATGAACCCCATCGAATCTTGGTGAATGCTTAAGACGGAACTCTGGCTCAACCCCTCTTCGAGCCCCAGCATTTGTACTTGGACCCTGTCACTCGGGCGTGCGACGCAGACGAGTGGCACGACGAGGAAGGCAAAAAGGAGCGTTGTTGCTTTCAGGTAGAAATTGCGCGTTATGGTGTCGAAAAGTTGCATGATTCTTAATCCGGTTACATTACCGGAAAAATAACTTCTGTATGGAATGATTGAGAAAATGTCTAATTTTAATGAACCATTTCCCTGCAAATATAACGCGATATTCCCATTATTCCGATAAAAGCTTGGTTTTTGTGAGGTTCCTTATTAACCGTGCTGTATTCGAGTGAGTTGTATGAGCGTTGCAGACATTCGTGTAACATGATTCCAGTTTTTGGTTACCAAATTTTTATGAGTGTAACCAATTAAAGGAGATATTTGCATCGTTATAGAGCACGTTAAAACAGTTGAAAAATGAAGATGAAGATTGTCTGTTTGTCCATGTTTTTTGGTGTATTCATGGCTGCCCTTTCTTTGCAAGCCCAAACGTACGAGGTAAGGGGGCGAGTAGTGGATGCCGTGACCGACGAGCCGCTGCCCGGCGCTACCGTTCATGACAAGGCCAATTATAACGGTACGGCCACCGATATAAATGGTAGCTTCCGCCTTCCGAACTTGAAGCCGGGAGTTACGACCCTCACCTTCTCCTACCTCGGGTACGAGTCTCGGGAGGTGACCGTCAATATGCCGGCCGACGAGGGTGAAACGCTCGAGGTACGCCTCTCCACGTCGGATGTCGTGCTTTCCGAAGTACTCGTTACCGGGAGCTTCGAGGGGCAGCAACGAGCCTTGAACCAACAACGGTCGGCCGACAACATCATGAACATCGTTTCATCGGACCTCATCGGGAAGTTCCCCGATAAAAACGTGGCCGAAGCGCTTCAACGGCTGCCGGGGATTAATATTGCCCGGGATAAGGGGGAAGGGTCAACCGTGACCATCCGGGGAACGCCGTTGCACTTCACGAACATCAGCATAAACGGGGAGCAACTGGCTTCGGTGCAGCAGAGCGGTGCACGAACCGAGGCATTGGACCTTATCTCGGCCGACCAGCTGGCATCCATCGAAGTGACCAAGGCACTTACGCCGGATATGGATGGCGACGCGATCGGGGGGAACATCAACCTGCGTACTCCCACCGCGCGTTCGCTCGACTTTCAGCTTCGGGGCGACGTGGGGATGGGGTTCAGTGATCTGTCGGGGCGGCAAAACTACATCGGGAAAATGACAATGAGCCAACGCTTCTTCCCCAACCGGAGTAATAACCAAGGGCGATTCGGGGCCCTCTTGAGCGGGAGCTACTACTCCAACAATAACTCCGAAGACCGGATGGACGCCGCGTGGTCGGGTATCCTTCGCCCGGTGCAGATGCTGAACGAATCGTTGATCATGCCCGATGACTTCGAGTTCCGGAAAACAGAAAATAAACGCGATCGAGTGGGGCTCACGGCTACGCTCGACTACACGGTGAAGGATCACGCCATCATCTTTAATTACATGTATAACTACCGGGAGGATGACGACCTCAGGAACCGGTTGCGCTTCGACTTTAACCGGAGCGGGACCGAGTGGATCACCCTCGACAGCGTGAACAACGCGCGGATACGCCGGGATATCAACCTTTGGAACGAGGTAAAGACGAACCACAACTTTAAACTGGAGGGAGAACACACGCTGGGAAGCTGGGTCGTGGACTGGGGTGCTTTTTATACTACTTCGAACCGCGACTACACGAGCACGAGAGGCGACTTCTCACGGGACGAGATTACCGTGATCGCGGATAACCCGAGGGGGATACTGCAACAGGTACCCTTGTTCCGGCCTACTTATCCACACGATATAAAAAATCCGCTGCTACTGAATGATTTTCGGCGATACGAGGAGGATATGGAGTATACTAACGCCTCGAACACGGTGGGCCGCTTTAACGTGAAAAAAGATTACATGCTCAACGGGAACAGCTCCAACTTCCAGTTTGGGGCCAAGGTGAGGCGGGTAACCAACGAAAAGTTCCGGGATAACAAGGTGTTCGCGTTCTATGATCCCAATAGCACGTTGAACCCGGAGGAGGCTTTTGCCCACGTGGCCACTCGTACCGAGCCGACCGACTTCCTGAACGCCCGGTACGAGTACGGGCCAAGGGTAGATAAAGGTAAGTTCCTCGATTACATGGACAAGCACCGGCGACTACTGATACAGAGCGATGACGCGTGGGACGCGGAGCGCCTATCGAAGAGCGACACGTACGATGCCACCGAGGATGTCTACGCTGCCTACGTGATGAACCGGCTGCGATTGAGGGATTTCCTGATCATCGCGGGCGTCCGGTACGAGTACAACGACGTGAACTACGACGCGTTCGACGTGAAACGGTCGGGAACCAACGTGGTGGCAACACCCATACAAGGGGGGAGCAGCTATGGCTTCTTGCTACCCAACGTGCACGTGCGGTACTCGGTTAATGAGCTGTCGAACGTGCGGTTCGCATACACCCACTCCTACGCGAAGCCCAACTTCGTGGACTTGGTCCCGTTCGTGAACTACGATGCCGATGCCGCGCGTCTCTACCTCGGGAACACGGAACTGATGCCGTCGCTCTCGAACAACATCGACCTGATGTACGAACGATACGACCGGAATGGAGGTATCCTCTCCGGTGGGCTCTTCCTTAAAAACATGAACCGCTTCCAGTTTACCCGTATCGTGCCTTCATTGGTGGAGGATTTTCCCGGCTATCCCCAAACCGTGGGATTTGAATTCCGCCAAGAGCAAAACGGGGAAAGTGCCCTCGTGTATGGCTTCGAACTGAATTACATGCAGCAGCTTACCTTCCTCCCCGGCGTACTGAACGGGCTGAGCGCGTATTTTAACTACACCTTCACCGGAAGCGAGGCCAACACGCAAGATCGATACGACATGCGGTTGCCCGGGCAGGCGATGCATACCGGGAACGGCTCGCTGTCATGGGATTATAGGGATTTCACGAGCAAGGTCAGCCTCAACTATAACGGTTCGTACATCAACTCGGTGGCGAGCAACGAGAACGACGACATTATCCAGGCCGAGCGGTTGCAGCTGGACCTGAACCTCTCGCTGCGTTTGAACAGGAACTTCAGCATCTACGCGGAGTTCATGAATCTCACGAACACGCCTGCTATCCGTTACCAAGGGAACCCGGATCAGATCTCCCGGATCGCCTACTTCGGTTGGTCCGGCAGGTTTGGTATCACGTATAGGCTGTGATGATTCGATGATTCGATGATTCGATGATGTGTTGATGTGATGATGATTTAGAAATTTTAATAGTATGAAGATAAAGCTACTCTCCTTTTTATTACTCCTTTTGTTGATCGCGGGCTGCGAGCGGGAGCAAGAATTGCTTCTTCCCGATGCCACGCTCGAGGTGGTGCAGTACGATGGTAACCCCATCGTGCAAGAACCCAACGGAAAAGTAGAATTGGATATTGTTACCCGGTCGCTGGCGGGGATTGACCGGGTTGAAGTGTTGGTAGAGGACGCGGTCGTGGAGACCATCTCGCCCGACAACGATGTTTTCACCTATAATTACACCTACACGTACGAGGTAAGTGAAAGCGCGCAGATGGGCGACCAAGTAAACATCCAGTTCCGGATGACGGATAAGGATGGAAGGACGGTACTGTCTGACCGGGTCGTCATCCGGGTCGACCAACCCTTCTATATCACCGAATTCGTGCAAGGTGGAAACAGTTTCCAACGGGTGAAGGGACGGATTAACCGGGATATTACCTTCACGAATGATCAAAAATGGCTCATTGATAGCGTGGTGAGCGTGACCGACGGTGCCACGTTGACCGTGGAAACCGGAACAACGGTCTATTTCCGCGCGTTCAACGAAGCGAACCGCACCAGCAGGCTGGTCATCGCGCGCGAGAGCCGGATCCTTGCCGACGGTACCCGTGAAGCCCCCATCGTGTTTACCAGCGATAAGGTGCTGGGAGGAAACGCGGCACGGGGCGACTGGGGCGGACTTTCACTATTTGGCGGTGCCGCGACCAACGCGGGAAGCAACGTGTTGCTCGACGGGTTCCGGTATGGCGGGTCGGCCAATGCCGATAACTCCGGCATCCTCCGCTTCGTGCGGGTAGAGTATTCCGGTAAAGATGGCTTCCACTCGCTCGGGCTCTATGGCGTGGGTAGCGGGACAAGGGTGGAATACTTCGAGTCGTATGAATCTTATAACAACGTGTTGCGCCTCAGGGGCGGCAGGGTTTCCTTGAAATACATTGCCGGCATCCAACACGGGGGCTATGGCATCTGGGCCGATGAAGGGTGGCAAGGTAACGGGCAGTTCTGGCTGTTCCAAACCAATATTAAAGCCACGCTAATCCCGGTAAACTACTGGAACCAAGCCCGCTCAATCGAGTTAAGAAACGACGAGAGCTTGTTCGAGAAGCAACCGCGGACCACCTTCCGTATCAGCAATGTCACGCTGATAGGAAACGGCTACGAAGAGGGAACCGATTTCGGTACCCGGCGTGGCGTACGTATCCGCCGGGGAGCACAGGGCTTCCTGCATAACGCGATCGTCACCGAGTTCCCGAACGACGGGGTGCGAGTGGAAGACCTGCCCATCGAGTCGTTGGGCGTGACCACGGTGATCGACAACATGCACGTGTACCGCAATTTTGCCAACTGGGAACAAGAGGCGAAAGACATCTTCTTCGAGAGCGGGCAATATAACTTACAAGAAACAGCGGTCAACGGGGTCACCCGGACCGGTTTCGTGGGGACAACCCTGAGCCCTTATAACCCTACTGCCATGGGTTCCTGGTTCTCCAGCGCGCCTTATATCGGGGCAGTGGATACTGGGAACGACTGGACGAGGGGAGGAACCTGGTTCAGGAATATGGACGGAACATACAGGGAGTAACTGCATGGCAGCACTCCTCGCGTGCAGCGGGGAAGCACCATGCACCCGGAACAGGATTATGCAAGTTTAATCACATATTAAAAACAAAAAGAGATGAAACATTTCAAAATCAAAAACACGTTAATGGTTAACGTGCTGCTGGCATTGGCACTGGTGGCTGTATCGTGCTCGAAAGAGGAAGCTCACTACGAGCGGCCTCAATTATCGATCGCGGGTGAGAATACCGTCAACCTTGCACCGGGGCAAACAGTGGAGGTAACCCTCCAACTGAATGGCGACGGGGGAGCGAAATCGGTAGTAGTAATGAAGAACGGCGGTTTCCTGCAGGAGATACCGGTTACACCCGGTGCTACCCAGCTGGTTTACACGACCGAACCGCTGGCGGCAGGATTGGCCGAGGGGGACGAAGAGGAGTACTCTTTCCTGCTGTCGAACCTCAATGGCGTGGATAGCGAGGTAGCCATCTTCACCATTAGCGTGGCACTGTACAACGAGATTACCGTGGGCAGTACCAAGCTCTACAACCTCGCGGTGGGGGTCGACGGGGTAGTACCGGAAGGTACCGAGATTACTTTGATCCAAGGACGCGACTACTTCATCCCGTATGCCATCGATTTTGATCCGGGATCCACGTTCACCGTGGAGGAAGGAGTACACCTGTACATGAACGCCGACGCTGAGTCTCCGGCAGGAATCGTAATCAAAGGGGAAGCCAATATCGTGGGTACGGCCGATAACCCCGTCGTTGTCACTAGTTCCCGCGTGCTTGAAGCCGGAGCCGAAGCCGCACCGGGCGATTGGGGCGAGTTCAGGCTCTCGGGCGAAGGGGCAGAGAGCAATAACGGCGTGGTCCGCTACCTCCGTGTCGAGTATGGTGCCAACCGCGCTTTCCGTTTGCAGAATGTAGGCGCGGCTACCCAAATCGAGTACATTCAAGTTTACAAGTCATCGGGTGAAGGGGTGATGATTACCGACGGGAACGCCCGGGTAAAATACATCGTGGCCACGGACAACGAAGGTGGTTCTTATCGCTTGGGAGATGCCTACGAGGGCATGATGCAGTTTGTTATCTCGGTCAACTCCGGTTTTTTTGCCGAGAACGACGATTTCGCGATCCGGGAAGATGCCACTCCTATCATCGCCAACGCGACCATCTTGGGAGGCGGTTCCGATCTGGACGATGACACGCACGGGATGCGTTTCAGGGCTAATTCCAAACCCAAGGTTTATAATGCCATTCTGGCCGAGTTTCCCAGAAGGGCACTCAGGGCAGGGGACGCGGTGACGATTACCGATATGGACGGGAGCGCCGTGTTCGCGCACTCCTTTATATTCAGCGTGCCAAGAGACCCGTTCAGGGAATTGGCGACCGCGTTTGCCGGCACCTTCAATGAAGACGGGTCGATTGCTACCAACCCCTTCCATAATAACGTGATCAGCTTGTCGGGTAGCACCTACGAGCTGGAAACCATACCGGGTATCGGGGTGGCCGACTTCGTGCCGGATGCCGCGCAAACCAGCGCGTTCAATCCTTCCACGTTGGGCTCTTTCTTTACCCCGGCTGACTTCGTGGGTGCCGTGAAGGACGCGGCCGGCGACTGGACAAAAGGATGGGTCAAGAACCCCGACGGTTCCATCCGCTAAGATGAATTACCGTAAATACCTTTTCGAGAAACCCGAAAAGGTATTTACTCAAGTTTTGTTTGTGCTGTATTTACATCTAAATATCTCGACTTTCACTATTTCGTGACCCGTCGCCGATTTACAGGCTATCTGATAAATAACTCGCTGTGCTCAAACAGCTTATCAGATCACGCCTATTTCATCGGACGAGTACCCCACGAAATAGCTATAGGTCTCGTATTGAGATGTAAAGTTACCCGCGAGAGTTGAACTTTTTGTTAGAAGAATGAAAATTTTCAGTGTCGTTTTGTCCCTTTTCATAGGGACCATGCTATCCTTTGCCCAAACGGTGCCCCCCGAGCTGCAAGCACGGTGGGACAAGGAGAGTGAACCGATCGAGCATCCCTTGTTGGAATATCGTCCGTCGCACCTTCCCGACCGAATAATCGTGACACCCCTCGAGTCGAATAACAGCTCCTTGGCCTTCACGTGGAGGACCGACACCACCGTGACGGAGGGGAGGATTGAAATTATCGAGGGAGAGGTAGCTAATTTTCCAAAGGAGAACCGTGAACGAAAAGAAGCCACCTACCAGGTGGTGCAATACAAGGATTATCCGATGCATTATCATACCGCGCGTGTCTTGCACCTCGAGCCGGGGAAAACGTACAAGTACCGGGTAGGGAACTCCCCTTACTGGAGCGAGTGGTTTACCTTTAAGCAACCCCACTTCGAGGACACCGTGAGTTTTCTTTACTTCGGGGATACGCAGAACGGTATCTTCGACCATGCCAAGCGTGTTTATACCGATGCCTTCAAAAAGTTCGACCAATCGCGATTGGTCGTTTACGTGGGTGACCTGATCAATCATGCCAATAACGATTACGAATGGGCCGAATGGCACGCGGCTACTAAAGAGATAAATGCCGCGATGGCAATACTCGCTACGCCGGGCAACCACGAGTACCTCAAGAACTTGGAGGGGTCAAAAGTGCAGCTCTCGTCCTACTGGAACAGCGTTTTTCCCTATCCGTACGTTGCCGACACGGGCGCGTATTTTTTTGATTACGGGTTCGTTCGCTTTATCGTGCTGAATAGCAACGACGAAATCTACCAACAGGGACTGTGGCTGGATAGCGTGTTGGAAAAGACCCGGAACGATTGGGTAGTGATCGTTTCCCACCATCCTATCTACTCGGGAGCCAAGGACAGGGAGAACAAGGGGCTGCGGGAAAATTGGCTTCCCGTTATCCGGAAACATGAAAATAAAATAGCCCTCGTGCTGCAAGGCCACGACCATACCTACGCGCGCGGCGGTTTTGAAGAGCGAAAGGGCACGTTGGCCAATCCGGAGCACCCCGTGTTTGTTATTTCGGTGGTGGGGGATAAATACTACCCGTTGACAAAACAAAAATGGATGGATACCGCGTACGAGGAGATGAGCACGTATCAATACATACAAATGACCCGGGACAGGGTGGTGTACCGGTCGTATAGCGAAACAAACACGCTGGTCGATGAATTTTTGATTGAAAAGTAGTACGTTTGCAGTCGATGGAATCGAGTAGTGATTTTCAATTATGAGGAATAAGCGCACGATAATTCTTGCTTTCTTTTTGCTGGTTACCATGGCCATGGTGGCGCGAGAGGTACCGTTTACATGGAGTACCCCTGATACGCTTGTCGTCAACGACGGGGTAAGCAAACAGTACTACCGGTGGAAGGATGGTCTCCTGACACTGGTCAGGACAACCTTGCTGTCTAATCACCAAGTGACGGTTTTTCCTGTCGCCCAACCAAGTAGAAGCACGGAAGGGACGCCGCTGGAAACAAGCTGGCAGGTTACCCGCCATTCCGAGACGGAACGTGCCGCGGGTTACTACCAACTGGAACTGCATTCGAACCACGAAAAACAGGAAGTGATACGAACATTGCGAAAGTACGACGAGGTGCCTGGTATCGAATGGGGAATGGCAGTTAGGGGAAGCACGAGTGCATTCGAAATGCCTGGAACAGGAGGCGAGGGAGGAATTGACCTGGTGGAGGACCCGAGCTTGCTGACCGGCAGCACGCCTCATTATTTCTTTCTGCCCTTTTCAACACCGCACCATACTGTATCCATCGTATCCTTTCGGGAAGCGACCGACCACCATACCAATATCGCTCACCGGCACGATGTGTTGCCGTATCGTAAATCAGGATATTACAGGGGCTCCGTGCTGTCGGCAACGAATAACCAAACAGGAGACGTGCACCTGATCGTGAAAAAATCGCCCTTGGAACGAGCACAGGCATACTACGCGGGATTCGATTTCAGTGTCGACTTTTCCGGGGTTAAGGTTCACTCTCCCGGGATAACCTCTTCACCCAAGATGGACTCTGCATCCAAGATGGACTCTGCATCGAGGATGGACTCTGCATTCGGCGAGAAAAAAGAGAACGATAACGAAGAGCCAGGGTGGAATGAAGCTCCTTGGCAGGAAGCCTACTCTCTTTTTGTCCTATTGCACGCGGACAACGAGGATACCGCCTTGGAAGCATACAAATTACACGATTTGGCGACACACTGCTACCTCCCGCTCCGGGATAACACCTTGACGATGAATACGTGGGGAGACCGTAACCGGGATAGCCGGGTCAACGAGCAATTTATATTGACCGAACTCGCCGTCGCGGCACGGCTCGGGATTACCCATTACCAGATCGACGACGGTTGGCAGCAAGGATTGTCCAGAAACTCGGCAGCAAAAGCCGGCGCGCTGTGGGACGATTGGGATGCTTCGGACTGGAAGGTGAACACCACCCGCTTCCCGAATGGATTAGCGAAGGTAAAAGAAGAAGCTGGTCGGTTAGGGATCGACCTCGGCCTGTGGTTTAACCCGTCCAAAGCGAATCATTACGCCCTGTGGAAACAGGATCAGGAGATATTGATGGGTCTGCACGAACAGCACGGTGTCTCGTGGATTAAAATCGACGGGCTGGAAATCGGCGATAAGCTTTCCGAGGATAGGGTAAGAGCAATGCTTGGGGGTGCGATACAAGCGAGCGATGGCAAGCTGCAGTTCAACATGGACGTGACGGCAGGACACCGGGGCGGCTATTTTTTCTTTAACCACTTCGGCAATACTTTCTTGGAGAACCGGTATACCGACTGGGGTAACTACTACCCGCACCTCACCCTGCGGAACGCGTGGACACTGGCCAAGTACGTGCCTATCCAGCGATTCCAAATAGAATGGCTTAACAAGTGGCGCAACGACAACCAATACCCGGAAAACGATCCCTTGAAACCCGCGAACGTGCCATTCGATTATCAATTTGCCATCGCGATGATGGGACAGCCGCTCGCTTGGATGGAGGCTACCGGGTTGCCCGAGGAGGCATTCGAGGTAGTGCCGCTGGTAGAAGAGTGGAAAAAAGTACGCGACGAGATGCAGCGAGGAGTGATCGTGCCCGTCGGCCAAGAACCGAATGGCTATAGCTTCCCCGGGTTTGTAAGTTACGGGGAGAAGAAGGTGTTCGTGCTGCTCTTCCGGGAAAATGCTTTCCCAAGCAGTGTTTCATGCGATGCTCCTGAAAGCAATACCTCTAATAACGACTCTATAAACAATACTTTGTTGAACAACTATTTTTCGGGTGATGACAGTACCTTGTCAACAAGCAATGCGGTCGCGAATGGGGTATACCTACTTCCTCGCGGTGAGGTTACAGGCAAACGGTTTGTCCCGATCGCGGGCGAAGGAACACTGCTGAGCCGCAACGCCGATCAACTCGTGGTGAAATTTCAAAAGCCATACCAATTTCTATTTGGTTATTTCGAGTGATACCCCGCTCATGCAGCGTTCTCGGGTGCCATCGCGGTGGAACTGGCCGCTGTTAAATATAATGAAAAATAGAAAAGTGTTACCCGGGTGACGCTTTTTAAGACTCCTTATGGCTACCTTTGTCGTTTTTCTCAAAAACTATTTATTTGTCGAACTGTTATAGTAAGCAGTGCAAAAGAATTGGCTGTACTTGTTCGATTCCATCAGGCTATTTGAGGTGCCTTCGCTCCTCGATTATTAATTTTCGCTATGGCAGAGTTGAAGTTTGATTCTGCTCATATGGAGAAATAGCTCTAAATAAACAGATAAATGATTCAAAGTGATTTACCTGCGATTTTTCGTGATTTCAACCCGTTAGAAGATAAAATGCTGCGCGTGATCGACAGCGAGGGTAACGTGGTGAACAAAAAGGCGATGCCCAAGCTGGACGATAAGGTTATCAAGGACGCGTATAAACAGATGCTGTACGAACGGGTGGCCGACGAGATGGCCATCTCGTACCAGCGACAAGGGAGGATGTATACTTACACGCCCAACCTGGGGCAGGAGGCGATTCATATTGCCGCCGGCATGAATATTGGCAAGGAGGACTGGCTGGTGCCCGCGTTTCGCGAGATGGGAACGCTGCTGGCCAGGGGAGTGACCATGAAAGAGATGTTTCTCTTTTACATGGGGAACGAGCACGGGGGCGGGTTTAAGAACGCGCACCGCGTGTTGCCCATCGCCATATCCATCGGAACGCAACTCCAGCACGCGTCGGGCATTGGGTACTCGGTGAAGTACCATGAAAAAGAGGAGGTGGTATTCACCTTTATCGGCGACGGAGGTACGTCGGAGGGCGATTTTAGTGAGGCGCTCAACTTTGCGGGAGTGTGGCAAGCACCGGTGGTCTTTACTATCCAGAACAACCAGTACGCGATCTCCGTGCCCGTGCACGCGCAAACAAACTCCATCAACCTTGCCGTGAAGTCGGTTGCCTTTGGCATGCCCGGCATCAAGGTAGATGGGAACGACTTCTTCGCGATGTATCAAGCCTACCAAACCGCGGCCGAATACTCCCGGTCAGGAAATGGCCCCGTCCTTATCGAGGCGTTTACTTACCGCATGGGGGCGCATACTACCTCGGACGATCCCACCAAGTACAGGAAAAAAGAAGAAGAGACAGAATGGGGGCTCTCCGACCCGTTGCTGCGGTTGAAACAATACATGGAAAAGAACGGGATATGGGATATGGACGAAGAAAAACTCAAAGAAGAGTACAAGGAGGATATCGGCCAACAGTTTATTGATGCCGAAGAGAACAAAACCTACCCGCTAGAAGACATCTTCAACTACATGTATACCGAGATGCCGGACGAGTTGAAACGACAAAAAGCGGAGTATGAACAATATTTAAATTGGAAGGAGAGCAGGAAATGAGCGTGATGACAATGGTGAAAGCGATTAACAACGCGCTGGATATAAAGTTGAGCGAGGACGAGCGGATCGTGGTCTACGGGGAAGACGTGGGCGTTGAAGGCGGCGTGTTCCGGGTGACCGAAGGATTGCAGAAAAAGCATGGCGTGAAACGGGTATTCGACTCTCCCCTTGCCGAATCGGGGATCGTGGGAACCGCGGTAGGAATGGCGGTGAGCGGGCTGCGGCCTGTCGTGGAGCTGCAATTTGAAGGATTTAGCTTCCCCGCGTTCAACCAGATTATTAATAATGTCTCTCGTTTGCATCACCGTTCCCGCGGGAAATTTACCGTGCCCATGGTGATCCGGTTCCCGTACGGGGGCGGCATCAACGCGCTGGAGCATCATTCCGATAGTCCCGAAGCATTGTACGGGCATATCCCCGGGCTCAAGGTGGTGATACCCTCCACGCCGCACGACGCGAAAGGAATGCTGATTGCCGCGATCGAGAGCGATGATCCGGTCATCTACATGGAACCGAAGCGGATTTATCGTGCCATTAAACAGGAAGTCACCGAAGAAAAGTTTACCCTCCCCCTCGGTAAAGCCAAGGTGGTACGGGAAGGAACGGATATCACGGTGGTGGCATTCGGGGCACTGGTACGCGAATGCCAAAAAGCCATCGCGATGGCCGACGAGGCCGGGATCTCGGTGGAGCTGATCGACCTGCGATCGATTTACCCGATTGACCGGGAAACGATTCGGGAATCGGTACAAAAAACAGGGAGGATGCTGGTCGTGGCAGAAGCCAACGAGTCGTTTAGCGTGGGATCGGAACTGATCGCCATCACCAACGAAGAGGCATTCCTTTACTTGGAGGCGCCTCCTCGGAGGCTCATGGGGTTTGATACCATCGTGCCGCTGGCACAAGGCGAGAAGTATTTCATGATCTCGCCGGAACGTATTTTTTACGAGATCGAGAAGAGTGTTAACTTTTAAAGGGTAGTCGGATGATATTTACATTTAATTTTCCCGACCTGGGCGAGGGACTCGACGAAGGAACCATCTTGGAATGGTACGTGAAAGAAGGGGATCGCGTGAAAGTGGGCGACCCGATAGTACAAATGGAGACCGATAAGGTAGTTGCCGATATTCCTTCTCCCAAAGAAGGAACTATCGCCACGCGCCACGGCAACGTGGGAGACGTGATCCGGGTGGACACACCACTGGTAGGGATCCGGTTGGAAGGAGCGGAAGTAACTGAAGCAACGGAAGTAACCGAAGACAATAAACCCACTATACCCATCAAAGAGCCGGATGATGCCGGCGCGGTGGTGGGTACTATGGAGCTGGCAGAAAAGGACGACGTGTTGGCCGCGAGCGACGAGGTAGAAAGCAGTGCTCCCGATGCTGACAAGGACATCACCCGGAAAGCACTCGCGACACCCGTGGCCAGGGCCATGGCACGGCAGATGGGGATAGATATCAACGAGGTGCCCGGGAGCGGCCCCTCCGGAAGGGTGAAAAAAGCCGACATTCAAGAGTTCAAGGAACGCACGGGACAGGAAGCCCCGCGTCCCATGGTGGCTCAACCTGTCGCCAATGCTCACGCGGCGCCTAATCACGCATCTTCTTTTAGCTCGGAAGATGAGGCTACCTACCTGCCACTCACGCAGATCCGTAAAACCATTGCCAAGAATATGCTCCACTCCAAGCTGAACGCCGCGCACATGTCGGTGTTCGAGGAGGTGGAACTCTCGCTCCTGATGCAGGTACGGGCGAACTACAAGGAATGGTTTGCCAATAAAGGGGTGAAGCTGACCTACCTCCCGTTCATCGTGAAGGCAGTGGCATTGGCGTTGAAAAGACACCCACAGCTTAATACCCGGATCGACATGGAGAACAACCGCATGATCGTCCGTAACCGCTACCATATCGGCATCGCGGTGGATACACACGACGGGTTGGTAGTACCGGTAGTGCGTGACGCGGACCGGCTGACGATCTTTGAAATCGCGAGGGAGGTGAACGATTTGGCAGAACGGGCGAGGACACGAAAGTTAAAACTCGACGACATGAGGGAGGGCTCCTTCTCCATCACCAGCTTCGGTTCTATCGGTGGCATCTTCGCGACACCGGTGCTTAACTACCCGCAAGCAGGTATACTGGGAATCGGGCGAATCCTTAAAACGCCCATCGTGCAAAACGATGAAATAATCATTGGAAATATCATGCCGCTCTCGCTCACGGTAGACCATCGCGTGGTGGATGGGGGAGAGACCACCCGATTCATCAAGCGAGTCATGGACTACCTCTCCGATCCCGTGGGGATGCTCATGGACCAATAGAAGGCATTAAGTGTTATACCTCGATATCCTCGATGTTGATGATCTTCTTGGAGATGGCGTAGATGGTGAGGCCCGACTGGCTGCGTATGCCGGTCTTGGTGGTAATGTTTTTGCGGTGGCGCACCACCGTGTGCACGCTGATATTCAGCGATTCGGCGATCTCTTTGTTCAATAACCCGTTTACCACGCCCGTCAAGACCTCGATCTCGCGCTTGGTGAGGTTATCGTCTTGGTGCATTTTGCAGAAAAGTCGGTTCTTGTTAACCAGTTTCAAAAGGGTTTGGATGATATGCTCGGGAGGCTCGTACAACGAGAGCATGGCGTCGTGCGGGATGGGCGACTGGTGCATCATCCCGTAATCAATAACCACCACTGCCATCGTGAGGTACTCCTTGCGGATGGCCTTGATCTCCTTCTCGCGGTTCACGAAGTGCACGGGGCTGGCAATCAATATGTCGATGGAATGATCTTGAAGTACTTCCTCGAGATCCTCCAGGTTCTCTACCCGGTGAATCCGCGCATCCAGTTCCGGCGATTGATTAAGGATGGCTTGAATCCCCTCGCAGATAATTCTTGACGTTTCTAATAGGGCAATATGGATGGGGGTTTTATGCATTTTACTTGTTTTCGAAGTTCACTCCGGAAGGGATCAGTATGGTCTCTTCGATAAGCGAGTGAATATATAGATCAAATTCGAGCTCGTAAAGGGAGAAAAACAACCGCCGCCGCAAGCCCAGGTCGTTGTCAATCTGGACATATTTGAGCAACAGGTTCTTCAAATCCTTTAGCTTTAATTCGATATCGGTGTGATGGTCGCTGTACTTCTTGGAGGAGTATTGCTCGTGCCCCTCCTTCTTCGACCCGTTTTGCAAAAGCGTGAGGAAGTAGGGAAAAGCCACGTTGTCCTCGTAATCGAGGTGCTCGAGGACCTCCACGAAGTAGTCGTTGAAAAATTTCTCCAGCAATTTTACCTCCCGTTCGGGATGCTTCTCCTGCAGTTCACGAATGTATGAACTAATCTGCGGGTACTTGTCCGAACGGTAGTAATCGTGCGTGTTCTTTAAAAAATCAATTACTTGTATCAACTCTTTCTCGGTGTAGAGTTGATACCCCTTGCTGCTGAACCCGTTGTACAGGTTGGCGATGTTCACGAAAAGATTTTCGCTGATGTCGTAACGATCACACAGCTGCAGCACGGTCTGGTCGCTCACCCTGAAATCGATGTTGAAATGCTGAAGCATAAGCAGCAGGTTTGGATTCCCATCGATGAGGTCAGCCATTTTTACGGAAGGTTTTACCCTTATTTTCGACGAGTGATACATGGGTGAATTTTATTTTTGTACAAAAATAGCGAAAAAAATGGTCTTGTTTAGAATTAATCTATATAATGTTTCCCTTTTACCCGCTATCGAGGGGGGCTGAATCGGAAAGTTCCTCTTTTTTTTGTATCATTGCAGCTGAATTTAAAAAAAGTGGTGCAATGAATAGTTTTCAGCAATTACAGGTACGCCGCCGGAGCATCCGAAAATATAGCGAGGAGTTGCTTTCGGCAGACGATACCAAGAAGATACTCGAGGCAGCGTTGCTTTCGCCCACCTCCAAGAACAGGCATTCGTGGGAGTTTATCGTCTCGGAAGAGAAAGAGATGCTTCATAAACTCTCGAAATGCAAGCCAAAGAGCGCGGAGTTTGTCGCCGACGCGACGTTGGCCATCGTGGTCTTGGGCAACCCGTTGGTGAGCGACGCGTGGGTGGAAGATGCCTCCATCGCGGCCATCAACATGCAGATGCAAGCCGAAGAGCTGGGTATTGGCAGTTGCTGGATACAGGTGCGTAACCGCCTCTTTTCCGAAACCGTGACCGCGGGAGAATTTATCAACGAACTGCTGGAGGTGCCGATGCCGTTAGAGGTGCTGTGCCTGATTGCTTTCGGGAAAAAAGAGAGAGAAAGAACCCCCGCCGATATCGACAACCTGCACTGGGAAAAGGTGCATATCGGTGGTTATCAACAAGCCGAAAACCCTTTGCCTGAACATGATTGATTTTTCAAAGATACCCTCTCCCTGCTATGTCATGGAAGAGGTATTGCTGCGCGAGAACCTCGAAAAGATACGCTCGGTAAAAGAACGCGCGGGCGTGGAAATAATACTGGCATTCAAAGCGTTTGCCTTGTGGAAGTCGTTTCCCATCATCCGGGAGTACGTGGGACACTCTACCGCCAGTTCCATCTCTGAAGCCCGCTTGGCGTACGAGGAGATGGGCAGCCCGGCACATACCTACGCGCCGGCATATACCGACGACGATTTCCCTGTTTTCCTGAAATATAGCAGCCACATCACCTTTAACTCGCTCTCGCAATTCGAACGTTTCTACCCGCGCGTGAAAGCTTCCGGGAAAAAGATCGAGTGCGGGATACGGGTTAACCCGGAGTTCTCGGTGGTAGATACCGACCTCTACAATCCCAGCACGCCCGGATCACGGCTCGGTGTCACCGCCGATGGGATAGGGGAGCGGTTGCCCGATGGGATCACCGGGCTACACCTGCACAACCTCTGCGAGAATAACTCGTACGACCTCGAAAAAACACTCGAGGTGGTAGAACAAAAATTCGGGCACTTGTTCCAACAAGTGCAGTGGCTCAACCTCGGCGGGGGACACTTGATTACCCATGAGGAGTACGACGTGGACCACCTCCTGGGCTTGCTCGAAAGGTTCAAGCAGCGGTACCCGCACCTCGAAGTGATCTTGGAACCCGGCAGTGCCTTCGCGTGGGAAACCGGCGTGCTGGTGTCCACCGTGGCCGACGTGGTGGAAAACAGCGGGGTGAAGACCGCCATGCTCAACGTTTCCTTCGCGTGCCATATGCCGGACTGCCTCGAGATGCCCTATAAACCGCGCGTACGGGGAGCATATCACGAGCCCGTTCCCGGGAAGCCTACCTACCGCATGGGAGGGAATAGCTGCTTGAGCGGCGACTTCATGGGCGACTGGTCATTCGACGAGCCCTTGGAAGTGGGCGACCGGATCGTGTTTGAAGACATGATGCACTACACGACCGTGAAAACCACCCTCTTTAATGGCGTATCACATCCCTCCATCGGGTTGTGGACCAAGGAAGGGACGTTCGAGCTATACCGGGAATTCGGGTACGAAGACTACAAGCACCGGATGAGTTGAAGCACGCGGGTCACCCTCTCGAGTGGCACGCGATGACATCCGGGCGATGATTTTTTTCCCCTTTTGTTAAACTATTCTTTGTTAATTACGTTAAATCGTTAAGAAAGTTGATGACGTATCAACCCTTAAAAATGAGTATTAACATTAAAAAGAATGAACTATGGGATGGATATGGTGGATTATCATCGGAGCAATTGCCGGATGGCTGGCAGGTAAATTAATGCGGGGCGGTGGCTTCGGCTTTATCGTCAACTTACTGGTAGGGATTGTCGGTGCGGTGATCGGCGGATGGGTCTTTGGCCTGTTGGGTATTGCCGCGGGAGGTATTATTGGCAGCCTTGTAACGGCCCTTGTCGGGGCAATTATATTGCTCTGGATTATTTCTCTCTTTAAGCGAGCTTAGCGGTAAACCGCCTCGTGTGAAAGACCATAAAAAGATCGATGTGCCACTCTGGAGCATCGGTTTTTTTTCATTTTAATTTTTCACTCTTTTTCTTCTCATGCTAACAAAGCGATCGATAGGTGTTTTCCTTGGATCATTCAACCCCGTTCACGTGGGGCACCTGATCTTGGCAAATTACATGCGGGAGTTCACCCGCCTCGACGAGGTGTGGTTCGTGGTGACGCCGCAAAACCCCTTGAAAGAGCCGGACTGCCTGCTCAACGACACATCGCGACTGGAAATGGTTCGGTTGGCAGTAGAAGGCTACGAGGGGATGCGTGCCTCGGACATCGAGTTTCGTTTGGCACGTCCTTCCTATACCGTGGACACGCTCTCCGCGCTCGAGAAAGAGTATCCGGATGATGAATTTGTCTTGATTATCGGGGGGGACAACTGGAAGATTTTTGACCGGTGGAAAGATCACGAGGTTATCCTGCAAAAGTACCGCCTGTTGGTCTATCCCCGGGTGGGTCAACCACTGCATGTGCCATTCGAGTTCCAAAAAAACGTGCAAGTGGTGAACGCGCCCCTCGTGGAGATATCTTCCACTTTTATCCGGAACAGTATCCGGGAGGGAAAAAACCTACAGGCATTTCTTCCCCCGAAAGTACACGAGTACATTCAAGAGAAAAAGCTATACCGGTAGTTCGAGGGTGCCTTCTTCGTCGTATCGTATCTTATCCAGGATAATGGGCAGGATGCCGGTATCCACACCCGCCTGTTGCAACTCCTCTTCGTCGTCGAACAATAGCGACTGGAACGCTTCCATGCTTCCTGCCTTCTGCTTCGATAGCGTGTAAAACTCCACGCCTCGTTTTATATTCTCGAGGCAAAGCTCCACGTGTCCCGCGTTGAGGTAATCATGGGCAGTAGGCTTCCTTTCCATCACGCGCGCGTAGTAGCCGCGGGCCGTATCGAACTTGCGGGAGAGGAACGCGCACCATGCGATCGGGCGCCATGCCCGGGGGCTGCCGCTATCCAACAACTCCACCTTGAAGTAGTAATTGAGGGCCTCCTCGTACTGTTTAAGCTCCAGGTAGCAGTGCCCGATATTCAGCTGGATGGTAAGGTCGTCCGGCCGGAACTGTTCCAGTCGCCGGTAGTACTCCAGCGCGGTAGCCGGCTCTTTCAACACCCGGTAGCAATAGGCCACCCTGTTCAAGAGCCACGTGTTATTCTCCTCCATCAGGTCGGCATGCAGGTATGCTTGCAGGGCGCCCCCGATATCACCCAGCATCTGTTTGGAGTACCCGATCTTTTGCCACGTTTCACTTTTGGTGCTTCCCGACTCGGCCAACAGGGTATACGCGCTGATGGCTTCGTTGAAGTTGTTTTTCTCGAAATAGTAGAGGGCAACGCGCTCCAGGTGCTTGGGTTGCCTCACCACCGGGTAGAACGGCTCCACCTCGTGGTAATCAAGAGGGAGATCGAAGATGTCGGTGAACTCCGCGCGACGGGAATAGAGTTTGAAAAAACGATACAGGCTCTGAATGTACTGCTTGATCAGGGTCTCCTCTTTCTGGAAAGGGTTCAAGGCTCGTTCCTCTTCCTGTATCTTTTTTATTTCGTCGCCCTCGGCACCCAGTTGCCCGATCATCATCTTCCGGTAGTTCTCCGGCATCATCTGGATGCTCAGGCAGAACGAGTACTTGTCGGAGTCGCAGATCAAGGACGACTCGAACAGGGTCTCGATCAGCGAGTCTCCCTCTCCCTTCGCGGTAAACAGGCTCTCCAACGCGCTATGGCGCGGCTCGAAAGGGAGGAACCAGTTGCTCATCTCCCCGAAGAAGGGGTACGACTTGAGGTTGGCAAAGGTAGAGTGAAACACGTCGGCCCCCTCCATCTGGAGTTCGGTAAACTCTTGCAGCTTATCGGTCAGCCCGCTCTCGTCGATGATCTTTTGCCATTCCGGGTTCTTCTCGTCGAACCCCGTTTCTCCCATCCACTCGTCCAAGTTTATCTTCTTCCCGATGATGGGGCTAAGCTTCATCATCTCGGGGATAATCTCTTCCATGAGCTTCTTGGTGATCTTCTCTGTCTCGTGTGCCTGGATAAAACCGGTGATCGCGGCCATGAACCGGCGAGTGAATACCGGATCGTCCGACAACAGCTTGAACCGGTTGACGCAACCGGGGTAGAGCGGCCACAGCGAACGGTGCACTTGAAAAATGGGGATAAGGCCGATAATGGCTCGCGAAGCAAGCTCCGCCTCGGGGTGGCGGCACGCGTCCAAAAGGACCTTGACCTTCTTATCGTCGAAACGTTGCAGGATGTTCAGGGTGAGCGCCGCGAGGAGCATGCTCTTGGCCGTTACCGATACCAGCTCGTTGTCCAAAAAGCGTTGCATCGAGGCCGATTGCTCACCGGGAACAAGGTCTCTCGGGGAAACATACACGGTATAAAAGAGGTCTCGCACCGTGTTCTCACGGGCGACCTGGTTTTCCCGGATCCTGCTCTCCTTCTCGGCACCCTCCTCCAGTAAGCTGATAAACGAGAACGTGTCGGCCTGTTTGGCAATTATCTCCGCGTACTGGTCTATCGAAACAGACGCGTGGGCGTTCTGCATCCTCGTCTTTTCGAAGAAGAACGAAGAGCTGTTTCGCGCCAAAAGTCCATCGGAGACATCCACCGCGAGGGTATATATATCGCGTGTTAGTTTATCGTATATCGCTTCCCGATCCGGGTCTTTCTCTCCTTCAATAAGGTAATGCAGCATGTACCGGTAATGGGTGTCCAGTTCCGTTAGTTTTTCGGAAAAGACCCAGTTATGTTGTATCTCTACCAGTTCGCGGACGCCGTCCAGGGCTCTTTTCAGCTGTTTTTTAGCGATGTGGGAGCGGATCGTGTCCACCCGTTTTTGTATAGCAGAAGGTTCCATAATGGTTTATAGCATATTGTCCTTGATGATCAACGTGGACGGGAGCGAGTTGGTCCACGACAACGGGGTGGCGAGCAGCTTGCCCCAACCGTCGATGCCCATGATCACCAAGTCTTGTTCTTCAATAAATTCCTTTTCTATCTTCCGGTCGTTATCCCACAGCATCACCTTCCCGTCGGTCTTCTTCACGATCATCTGGTAGAGCTTCTGTATCCTCGGGTCGGCTTCGATGGCCCCGATCGCGTCCCAGATCATCAGCTCCATTCCCTCTTTCTGTGCAAACCGGAAGTGCACGTAGGGGAGCATCTGCACGTCGGCAGCGCTCAAGATAGGCACGAATATCCTCGCTGCTTTTTCCAGGCCGCGGTTCATAAAGAGGCCGGTTGCCACGGGATTCCGGTCTATCAGCGCGGCAATGTCGTTGAGCACCCGTGCTTCGTCGGCATGGAACTGGCTGAACACGTAGCTGTCGGAGTGCGTGGGATTGCTCTTTAGCCGGTAGTATTTTTGCCACAACGCGGGATTAAACCGGTGGAAATCGATTCCCAGCAATACCAAGTTGCATGATTGTTCCTTGGATGTCTTGAGGATATCGGGCACGTGATCGCGCGAGTGCTTGACGAAGGTGCGGATCGTTACCTTGTTCTTCTCGGCTTTCTCGATGATGCCGGTGAAGATTTTGTTCTGGTAGATGTCGCTGTCCAATATCTCCGGCTCCTCGTCTATTTTTGGCGTGTCTTCAATCGGTACGTCGTGAGCGCGGGGCTCCAAGAGATGAAGAAAAGTGATGGATGACTTCTCCAACCGCGAAATGGCAAAGTGCGCCGCCAGGATGCCCAGTCGCTTACCGGTTGGTTTCTCGGTGAAACAGACCAGCGCGTGGATGGGCCTCTTCAACTCGGAGTCGCCATCAATCCGGCTTACAATGATGTCTACTAAATCCATAGTCGCTGTTTTTGCCAGTTAATAATTGAGCATTTCGCTGTCAAGCATCGAGTCCTTGTAGCCCAGGAAGTAGAGGATGCCATCAATTCCCACGGTGGAGAGTGATTGCTCGGCTGTTTGTTTTACTTTCGGCTTGGCATGAAAAGCTATTCCCAGCCCCGCGATTCCCAACATGGGAAGGTCGTTGGCACCATCGCCCACGGCCACCGTTTGGCGGATATCGATCTTCTCCACTTGCGCGATCAGCTTGAGAAGTTCTGCTTTTCTCTTTCCATCCACCACGTCGCCCACGTAATTGCCGGTAAGCTTCCCGTTCACGATCTCCAGCTCGTTGGCATACATGTAGTCGAACCCGTACTTCTCCTGCAGGTAATTTCCGAAATAAGTGAATCCCCCCGAGAGGATAGCTGTTTTAAAACCTACCCGTTGCAGTACCTTCATGAGCCGCTCGAGGCCTTCGGTGATGGGCAGTTTTTCCGCGATCTCTTTCAGCACCCGCTCGTCGAGTCCTTTCAAGAGCTTGATCCGTTGACGGAAGCTCTCGGTGAAATCGATCTCTCCTTGCATGGCCGACTCGGTAATGGCCCTCACCTTCTCGCCCACGCCCGCTCTCTCGGCCAGCTCGTCAATCACCTCCGTCTGGATCAAGGTAGAGTCCATATCGAAGCAGATCAGGCGCCGCATGCGCCGGAACATGCTCTCCTCCTGAAAGGAGATGTCGAAATTGAGCGAGGCGGATAACTCCAGGAATTTCTCTTGCATTTGCTGGCGATCGATGGGGGTTCCCCGTACCGATAATTCCACGCAAGACTTGGCCGCGCGCTCCTTCTCGTCCAACGGGATACGGCCCGTGAGCCGCAACATGTTGTCTATGTTGAGGTTTTGTTCGGAGATGATACGGGAAACCGAGGCGATCTGTTGCGCGGTGAGTATCCTCCCCAGCAACGTGATGATGTACCTGTTCTTCCCCTGCATGTTCACCCAGTTGGAGTAGCGCTCCACCGAAATGGGGGTGAACCGGATGGTTACCTCCATCTCGTATGCCTTGAACAGCAGGTCTTTCATGATCTCACCCGAATTGTCATGCATCGACTTGAACAAGATTCCCAACGCGAGGTTCCGGTGAATATCCGTTTGTCCGATATCCAGGATGAACGCGCCGTGTTTCGCCAATATCTCGGTGAGTGCCGCGGTCAGCCCCGGCTTGTCATCTCCATGGATGTTAAGTAAAATGATTTCTGAATCTTCCATACAATACAACTGTTTTCAAATTACAGGCAGCGATACTTGGGCAAATATCTCTTCAACGTGTTGTTTCTCTATCTTGATAAAATCTTCTTCCCGCTCGGAGACGATGCAGCCGGCCATGTCCACCGCGGCCGGGCTGATAAGCATCTTCCGGCTCCCCTCCTCGTGATAGCAAGCGGGGCGGTATGCCCGGCGCGGGAAAATATGAAGGCGGTACCGGCCCTGTTCCATGAACGCGATCACGTTCATCATGGGCTCCTCTTCGTTCGGTTGGCGTGCGCGCAAGTAGTGCATCACGTCGCCGAATAGCTCCTCCACTTCTCCCCTGTTTTCGCTGTCGATGCTAAGGCACGACCGGAGCTCGTTATCGCCTTGCAATAGCGTGGGCGCCTTTAATCCTGCTTCAAAGTGAAAATGGCGCGGGGTGAAGGCTCCACATTTCGGACCGTTGTAAAGAACCGCGTAGTCGGGCAATTGCCCGGCCAGGGCGAGCATATCCCCGATTTTCTTGCCAACCCGCTGGGGCACGTGCGAGTGGAGCGGTATCACGAGGTGATTCCTGAGGATAGGGAAAGGATGGCAAAGCATACTGTATCTATCCAGGAAAGGAATCCCCCTCTGAACCGCCGGCCGGTTGGTTTCGCAGAGAAAACAGGGGGCATCCTGCAAGCTGTCGGAATCACCCTTTATCGCCGTGCCTGTCCCTTTTGCAGGGGCAAATTGCACGTCCACGAAGAATTGGTTGTCCCATGAAAGTGTTTTCACCTTCGTGTCCTCGAGTTGGCGAAGTGCCGCTCCAAGTTGACCCCACTCTTCCCTTTGAGCTAAAAATAAATGGTTTACCTCCGTTTGTAACTGCATGGATGCTTGTTTTAACTAAAAGCAAAGATAGGGATATTTTCTCTTATCCTCATAGGGAAGCTTCCACTTCGTGAAATAGGAAAAAATATTTCTTCTACTCGTTGGTTATCATGATTTTTTGTACCTTTGTGGGAAACAGGTGCAAAACAAATTATCCATACGTAAAAAAATGAAGCTAAACCGTCTCTTTCTTATCTTTTCTTTCTTCCTATTTATTATTTCCTGCACTCAAAGGGAAGGGGCAGGGCAGGGAGCCGATAAGGCAAAGAGCGAGGCGAGCACGGATTCCAGTGAATCGGCGGCGTTGCAAACCGTGGAGGAGTTTGACCAATTCCTTCAACAGTTTAGCCAACGCGAGTCTTTTCAGTTGAACCGGATCAAATTTCCCCTCAAGGCGATTGTCCCCGACTCGGAGCACGAGGGGATGGCTCCGATGGAGGAGGAGATCGGGAGGTACGATTGGGAAATGCTCGATCTCACGTACGATAGTACCTTTTTAACCCGGGCGTACGACCAGTATTATCAAGTGGTGCGTTTCCAAAACGATACCGCCGTGGTAGAGATACGCGGCATCAATAACGGCATTTATGCCGATTACTACTTCGAGTTGATCGATAACCAATGGTACTTGGTGTCGCTCTACGAAGCCTCTTTTTAATATCCCCTGGCCCTACTTCTTCAGCATCTCATCGCCAAAGCTAAGCGGGAGCAGCTTCTTGATGCTGTCAACCACGTAGATGGCTTCATTGCTGTACATCAGGATTCTCATGGGGGAACTGAACCGGTTCTCGGCTTCCAACAGCACTTGGCGGCAGCCCCCGCAAGGGGTGATGGCGGCATCGGTGAACTTGCCGTTACTCCATGCCGCCACGGCAATCGTCGTTACCTTCTGGTCGGGGTGAACCGCGTGGGCGGCGAACACGGCCACCCGCTCGGCACATAACCCCGAAGGGTACGCGGCATTTTCTTGGTTGTTGCCGATGAAGATTTCACCATTCTCCAACAACAGCGCCGCCCCCACCAGGAAACCCGAATAGGGAGCGTAGGCGGTTAACGTGGCTTTCTTTGCCGCGTCAATCAATTTTTTTTCAACGTCGGAGCACTCCTCTAACGGATAAACAGCTATCTTTGTGGTTAAATTGATTTCTTTCATCATTGATCATGCATAAGTTGTTTCGCGAATATAGCCATATTTCTCCGCTCGTCGTGGTTCTTTCTTTTTTATTTTTCTTTCCGTCATTGCATGGGCAAGGGCGGGTGCCGACCTACGAAACGTATATAAACACCTACGGCAGCCTGGCAAGGGAGCACATGGACCGGTACCGTATTCCCGCGTCGATAAAATTGGCGCAAGGTATACTGGAATCGGGGGCTGGGATGAGCGAGTTGGCACGGAACTCCAACAACCATTTCGGGATCAAGTGTCACCGGGACTGGAGCGGTCCGCGGGTGTTCGCTCCGGACGATACCCCTAACGACTGCTTCCGAAAATACTCGAGGGTGGAGGAGTCTTACCGCGATCACTCCGAGTTCCTCGCAAACGGGGCGCGCTACCGGCCGCTGTTCGATCTTTCGGTTACCGATTACAAGGGGTGGGCGAGGGGCCTGCAGAAGTCGGGTTACGCTACCGACAGGGCATACGCCAACAAGTTAATAAAGCTCATCGAGGATTACGAGCTGTACCGGTTCGATGATCCCAAGTACCGTGGTGGGGTGAGCCGGAGCCAGCGAGAATCCATGCGCCGGCAGGAGACCGCGCGGGTGTCATGGACACACCAACCCTACATCACCCACGGCCTGGTATACGTGATCGCGGTGGAGGGCGACTCCTTCCTGAGCATTGCGAACGAGTTCGGGTTCAGTGAAAAGGAGTTACTCCAGTACAACGAGGCACCGGCTGACTTCCCGCTGAGTGATGGCGATATCGTCTATTTTCAACGAAAGAAGACGAGGGCCGACAAGCCTTACGAGGAGCACACGGTGCAAGTAGGCGAATCGATGTACAGCATCTCGCAAAAGTATGGTCTCCGGCTGCGAAACCTGTACCGGCTAAATAAGAAAAGTTACGATTACGTTCCGGAGGAGGGAGACCGGCTCAAGCTTAGGTAACGTGATTGGTGACGAGCAAATTAGAAATTGAAATTAAGAATAGTTTGTAACATATGCAATACAATACACGAAAAGAGAAACTGATCTTGCCGGAGTACGGGCGCAACATCCAAAACATGGTGGATCACTGCGTGGATATCCAAGATCCCGAAGAGCGTACAAAATGCGCCTACACGGTGATTGATATCATGGGGAACATGTTCCCCCACTTGAGGGACGTGAATAACTTCAAGCATATCTTGTGGGATCACTTGGCCATCATGTCTGATTTCAAGCTGGAGATCGAGTACCCCTACGAGGTCATTAAAAAAGAGGACCTTTACTCGTCCCCTGGACGCTTGGATTATAGCCGCCCCACCATGCGGTACCGTCATTACGGGAAGATCATGGAGCGGATGGTGAAAATCGCGGCAGAGATGGAAGAGGGCGAAAAACGGGAACACCTCGTGAGGCTCCTGCTCACCCAGATGAAAAAATCGTACACCCAATGGAACAAGGAAGCCGATGACGCGAAGATATTTCACGACATTCGCGAGCTATCGGGAGGAAAGATAAAAATGGACGGGGAGCAATTTACCATCCCCGATGTGAAGGTGGCTCCCAGCCGAGATAAACTGAAAAATATTCGCTTCCAGCGAAGACGGTAAACCGATGATTCACGAGAAAGACATCCTGCCGGTAGGGCATACACGCAAACCCCACGGAATACGAGGCGAGATCACGCTCCTTTTCCAGAAGGCGGCGTATGCTGACCTCGATGCGGCGTTCTACTTTCTGGAGATGGACGGCATACCGGTCCCCTTTTTCGTGGAAGAATTCACGGGTACCACGGACGTGGGGGCCCGGGTGAAATTCGAGCACGTGGAGGACGAGATGGAGGCATCGAAGCTCGTGGATAAGAAGGTATTCCTCCCTCGCGAGATGGTCGTGGGCGCTCGTGAAGAGGAGGGGGATGATTGGAACTTTTTTATCGGGTTCGAGGTGATGGATCAGCATGGTGAGTACCTGGGTGAGATCCGGGAAGTGGACGATTCCACCCTCAACGTGCTATTCGTGGTGGTCCGTGATGACGAGGAAGAGCAATTAATTCCTGCCACCGAGGATTTCATCAGTGCAATTGACGTGGAAAACGGACGCGTGGAGATGCATCTTCCCGAAGGATTGCTGGAGAAGTAAACACATGCCATTTGTACAGCTTGATAACGTTAGCATAGGTTACCCCGGCAAAAGAGGGCCGGGTATCATCCAGTCGGGCCTCACCCTCGCGGCCGATAAAGGGGAGATGATTGCCCTCATCGGGAAAAACGGGTGCGGGAAATCCACCTTGCTCCGTTCCATCGCGTGCCTACAGCCCGTCCTCGAAGGGGTTATCCGGCTGGATGGGAGCAACCTCGCGGAAATGAGCGCGACCAACCGAGCACGCCGTGTATCGGTCGTGCTTACCGGGCAAGAGGCCACGGCCTCCTTCACGGTGAGAGAGTTGATTTCGATTGGCCGTGACCCTTACACCGGGTGGCTCGGCAGCCTCGCCGAAGAAGATAACCGGGTGATATCTCAAGCAATAGCAATGACTTACTTGGACGGCTTTGAAGAAAGGAATGTTCACGAGTTGTCCGACGGAGAACGGCAACGGGTATTCATCGCGCGTGCGCTGGCACAAGATACGCCTGTTATCCTGCTCGATGAGCCCACCTCTCACCTCGACCTCCCCAACCGGATTAATAGTATGCTCCTGCTTCAGAAGCTGGCACGCGAGGCGGGGAAAACCATTTTTATCTCCACGCACGAACTGGAGACCGCCATGCAGGTGGCCGATAAGCTGTGGCTCATGGAGAAAGGGAAAGGGGTAGCCGTGGGAGTCCCGGAAGATATGGTGCTTAACGGGGATTTCGACACCGTGTTTCACCACCCCTCGTACGAGTTCGATAAAGAGTATGGCAGCTTCGTGGTGCAGAAGCAACTGAGCTGGCCAATCGCCACCCGCGTGAAAGACCCCAACGGGTTAATGGCGCGCTGGACCACCAAAGCCCTTTCCCGAAAAGGATACCGGATAACGAATGACGCCCCGCTGGAACTGATCGTGGATGAAGAGAACCGGCAATGGATCGTGGCGATGGGAGGCCGATCGATCGTGACCCACGGCATCGGGGAAGCATTGCAAGTCATCTCTCGTTTCATGGGGAGCGTTCAGTAAATCTTTTTTCACTATCTTTGCGCGTTTTACTTGGTCGATATACGTTATGGATGGTAAAAGACGAAATATAGCTATCTTGGGTTCTACCGGTTCCATTGGTACGCAGGCACTGGATGTTATCGCGCGCTACCCGGAGCGATTCACGGCTTACGCGCTGGTCGCCAATAACCGGGTAGAGCTGCTTATCGAGCAGGCACGTGCCTTTTTGCCGGAGATCGTGGTGATAGCCAACGAGTCGAAGTACGAACAGCTACGAGAAGCATTGAGCGACCTCCCCATCAAGGTGTGGTGCGGGACCGAAGGCGTGGAGGAGGCAGTTCAAGCCGAAGCCGTCGACATGGTGCTTACCGCGATGGTGGGCTTTTCCGGGTTGCAACCCACCATCCGTGCGATCACCGCGGGGAAAGCCATCGCGTTGGCCAATAAAGAGACCTTGGTGGTAGCTGGTGAACTGATCACCTCCTTGGCGCTTAAGCATAAGACGCCGTTGCTACCGGTCGATTCGGAGCATTCAGCTATCTTCCAATGCCTTAATGGTGAAGGAAATAACGAGATCGCCAAAATATGGCTTACCGCGTCGGGAGGCCCGTTTCGCACCTTCTCGGTGGAGCAGCTGCACCACGTGACAAAAACACAAGCACTGGCCCATCCCAACTGGAGCATGGGCGAGAAGGTGACCATCGACTCATCCACCCTCATCAATAAAGGGTTCGAGATGATCGAGGCGAAATGGTTGTTCGGGGTGGACCCGTCCAAGATCGAGGTGCTGGTGCACCCGCAATCCATCGTGCACTCGATGGTGCAGTTCGAGGACACTTCCGTTATAGCGCAACTGGGGCAACCCGATATGCGCACTCCCATACAGTATGCCTTTTCCTACCCGGAACGGTTGCGCCTCGATATCCCGCCGGTCGATTTCTTTGAACTTTCCAAGCTGACCTTCGAGAGGCCCGACAGGGAGCGGTTCCCTAACTTGGGTTACGCGTACGAGGCGGTACGGGTGGGAGGGAACATGCCCTGCATCCTGAATGCCGCCAACGAGGTGGCAGTGGAACTGTTCTTGCAGGAACGTATCGGCTTCCGGCAAATGAGCCAACTGATAGAAAAAACAATCGAACAGGCATCGTTCGTCGCTTCCCCGTCCTTGGATGATTACGTGGAGAGCGATGCCGAAACACGAGAGATAGCAAGTAAATTTATACATTAAAACAATACGTCAAACAGCAAGCCACGCCGCCCGGGATGATCCGTTCGCGGCAAACGGGCAGCATGTGATGACGTGAATAATTGGCACGCGCGGGCGTGTGAAACATTACTGGATGGAAACATTTTTAATTAAGGCGTTGCAGTTTATTCTGAGCCTATCAATTTTAGTGGTGATACACGAGTTGGGACACTACCTCTTCGCGCGGATGTTCAAGATCCGGGTCGAAAAGTTCTATCTTTTCTTTGACGCCGGGTTCGCGCTATTCCGCTACAAGCCCAAGAACAGCCACACCGAATACGGTGTGGGATGGCTCCCCTTGGGAGGATACGTGAAGATCGCGGGGATGATCGACGAGTCGATGGATAAAGAGCAGATGGCGCAACCTCCCCAGCCGTGGGAGTTCCGGTCGAAACCGGCATGGCAACGACTGCTGGTGATGGTCGCGGGGGTGTTGTTCAACCTGATTCTCGCGTTTTTTATCTACGCGATGGTGCTCTTCGCGTGGAACGATACCTACCTTCCCCTTCGCAACGTGACGCGAGGGATGGAGTTTAGCCAAGCGGCCCAACGGGCTGGATTCCAAGATGGGGATATCCTCTTGCGAGCAGATGATAAGGTATTGGAGCGCTTTGGGGTGCGTACCTTGCTGGACGTGGCCGATGCCGACGAGGTGACGGTGCTGCGTGACGGCAACGAGGTAGCATTACCCATGCAAGCAGGATTGATGCAGAACCTGCTGGTTGATAAAGAGGGGTTTGCCGCCTATCGGGTGCCCGCGGTGGTCTACGAGACCATGGAAGGGAGTGCTGCCGAAAGGGCCGGTTTGGTCAGGGGCGACAGCATCGTTGCCATTAATGGCATGGCTACTCCCCTGTTTGGTGACTTGCGGACCATCCTCGAGAACCATCGTGACGAGGAAGTGACGGTCGACTACTACCGTGCCGGTGTGCCGCAACATGCTACCGCACGCGTGGATTCCACCGGTACCCTTGGCTTTTACGCGATGGGTGCCGCCCAGGTATATCAAACGGTAACGCTTACCTACGGGTTTTTCGAATCATTCCCGGCCGGGATAAACATGGGTATCCAAACATTAAAAGATTACGTGGCACAGTTCAAATACGTCTTTACCAAGGAGGGAGCCTCCTCGTTAGGCGGTTTTGGCACCATCGGCAACCTGTTCCCCGCCCAGTGGAACTGGCAAGCGTTCTGGATGATGACCGCTTTCCTGTCGGTGATCCTTGCCTTCATGAATATTTTGCCCATTCCGGCATTGGACGGGGGGCACGTGATGTTTCTTATTTACGAGGTGGTCTCCCGGAGGAAACCCAACGAGAAATTCATGGAGTACGCGCAAGTGGCCGGCATGGTGTTGTTGCTGGGACTCGTACTGTACGCCAACGGGATGGACGTGGTAAGAGCGATATTTAATTGATAGAGGCAAATAAAAAAATGAAGGTTTCAGAGTTAATAGATAAGGCGAGTAAGACAACGTTCTCGATCGAACTGTTGCCCCCGCTAAAGGGAAATAGCATCCAGCAAGTGTTTCGAGCGATCGACCAACTGAAAGAGTTCGACCCTAAATTCATCAATATCACCACGCACCACAGCGAGAATATATACAAAGAAGATAAAGAGGGAATATACCGGAAGGTGAATGTTCGTCGGCGACCGGGATCGGTAGCTATTGCCGCTGCCATCCAGAACAAATATGGCATACGGGCCATCCCGCACATGATTTCGCGGGGCTTCACCCGGGAGGAGACGGAGTACGCGCTGATCGACCTGTCGTTTTTGGGAGTAACGGACCTGCTGTTGCTGCGGGGCGATACCAAAAAGCTGGATACCGAACAGCGTGCCATGGATAGCCATACACACGCTACCGGCTTACAGGAGCAGGTGAATAACTTCAACAAGGGCATCGGGTTCGACGGGAGCCTCTTCGCACCGCCCGAGAAACCATTCACCTATGGCATGGCGTGTTACCCGGAAAAGCACGAGGAGTCACCCAACATGGAGTCGGAGATCTACTATACCAAGATGAAGGTCGATAACGGAGCCGATTACCTGGTAACCCAGATGTTTTTCGATAACAGCAAGTATTTCGAGTTCGTGGAACGTTGCCGGGCAGCAGGTATCACGGTACCTATCATTCCCGGCATCAAGCCGATCCACTTGAAAAACCAGTTGACGGTGCTTCCGAGGGTGTTTCGATCCGATATCCCCGAAGAACTGGCGGTAGCTCTCCGCGCGTGCAAGGACGACGAAGAAGCCAAGGAGGTAGGCGTGGAATGGTGTACCCGGCAATGCCGCGAGTTGGTACAGAAGGGGGTTCCCAGCATCCACTTCTACTCGCTGATGGCCACGGAGAGTGTCTACCGGGTGGCTAAAGAAATTTATTAACGAGATTTTAACGCGAGGGTAGGGGAGCATGTATTTCCGCGATATCATAGGGCTTAATGATATAAAACGGCATCTTATCGATACCGTGGAACAGGGGATTGTCCCGCATGCACGCGTGTTTCATGGCCCCGAGGGAGTGGGGAAGCTGCCCCTCGCGATCGCGTACGCGCGCTACCTTAACTGTAGCAACCGGGGAGGCGATGACGCGTGCGGTGAATGCCCCTCCTGCCACAAGTACGATAAGCTGGCACATCCCGACCTCCATTTCGTGTTCCCGGTGGTGAAGTCGAAAGTGAGCGACGAGTACTTGCCGCAATGGCGCGAGATGCTCTCGCGAAAAGCGTACTTTAACCTTGGCGAGTGGCTTCAGTTTATTGATGCTCAAAACGCGCAGGGACTGATCTACGAGAAAGAGAGCGGAGAGATCATCCGCAAGCTCAACCTGAAAGTGTACGAGGCACCTTACAAGGTGATGATCGTCTGGTTACCCGAGAAAATGCACCTTGCTTGCGCGAACAAGTTGCTGAAGATGATCGAGGAACCGCCCGAGCACACGGTCTTTATCTTGGTTGCCGAGGATACCGAGAATGTCCTGCAAACCATTTGGTCGCGTTGCCAGCCCCTGCATGTACGTGCCATCGAGACGGAGGAGATGGCAGATGCCTTGCAACGAAACTTCAGCTTGGATCGCAAGCACGCCCAATCCGCGGCACGTATTGCCCGGGGGAGTTACACGAAAGCGGTGGAGATGGTTCAGTCATCCGATGAAAACGATTACTTTTTCGACCTGTTCGTGCAAATGACGCGGGCCTCCTTCTCCCGCAATATAAAAAAAATCAAGGAGGTGGCAGGCGAGATAGCCGGGATTGGCCGAGAAAGGCAAAAGAGTTTTTTGCTTTACGCGCTGCGAATGTTCAGGGAGTATTTTGTCAGTAACCTCAACGAGCCTTCCATGGTATACCTCAATGGCGATGAACAGCAGTTTGGAGAACGTTTCGCGCCTTTTATCAACGAGAAAAATATAGAAGGCCTCTACGAAGAGTTCTCGCTGGCATACCGCCAAGTAGAGCAAAATGGCAACGCGAAAATTATTTTTCTTGATCTTTGTTTGAAAGTGACCCTGTATTTAAGAAAATAATTTTGTAACTTGCATTTTATTACATTTTATTCATTATCAAAAAGTGTCGCGCGTCAAACACGATAGAGCGATTTCATATATATGGACAAAGAACAATTATCCGATAAACTGGCGGATATTCGCCCTCTCAAGGCGGTAACCGTGCGAAATACAAAAAGCTGTCACGGATATATGCCGCACACGAATAAACTGCATACATACGACTGGCTACACGACTTCCCGGAGTTCCAAAAACTGACCAACATGGTGGAAGTCCAGTTTAAAAATACCCGGAAAGGCTACTATATTAACAGCAACAACCTCGAGTTAAGACAAGGCGACCTGGTGGCCGTGGAATCGATGCCCGGACACGATATTGGTACCGTGACGCTTACCGGCAAGCTCGTGGAGCTGCAAATGAAGAAAAGTAATTTTCGACCCGATGCCAACGGTGGACTCAAACGGGTCTACCGCGTTGCCCGGCCCGCGGATATCGAAAAATACGAGTTAGCCAAAGCGAAGGAACAGGCTACCATGATCCGCTCGCGACAGATCGCGGAGGAGCTGGGATTGCAAATGAAGATTGGCGACGTGGAGTATCAAGGCGACGGTAACAAGGCGATTTTTTACTATATTGCCGATGAACGGGTCGACTTTCGCCAGCTGATCAAGGTGCTTGCCAGCGAGTTCCGGGTAAAGATAGAGATGAAGCAGATAGGCGCCCGACAAGAAGCCGGGCGCATTGGCGGTATAGGTCCCTGCGGAGGGCAGCTCTGTTGCAGCAGTTGGATGTCGAGCTTCGTCTCGGTTTCCACGTCGGCCGCCCGTGCCCAAGATATTGCCATTAACCCGCAAAAACTGGCCGGCCAGTGTGGTAAACTAAAGTGCTGCATGAACTACGAGGTGGATCTCTATATCGAGGCAAACCGGAGCCTCCCCTCGCGCGAAATCGTGCTGGAGACTAAGGATGCCGATTTCTACCATTTCAAGACCGATATCCTTGCGGGTAAAATTACCTACTCGTCGGATAAAAATAATGGTGCTAACTTGGTGACTATCTCCAAAGAACGCGCGTTCGAGATTATCTCGATGAACAAGAAAGGAAAAAAGCCGCTGAAACTCGGCTTGGAAGAGCCCGAGAAACCACGGGAGGAAGGCGATTACGCGGCGAAAGACTTGCTTGAAGACGAAAGCATCACTCGTTTTGATACCAATAGATCCAATCAACCAAAGAGGCGAAGAAAACCCCGTAACCGGAAGCCTACAAACCCCACGGGAGAGAGAAGGCAGCGAAGAAATAGGCCATCGCGTGACAGCCAGGCGTAACTTCTTCGCGGGCATGGCATGCCTGCTTCTTGTCCTCACCTCCTGCGCTGACAGCGAGGTGTATTACCGCTTCCATCACCTCGATAAGGGAAAGTGGTACCAAGATAGCGTGCTTGTTTTTACCATCGACTCGGCACTCCTCCATCCCGGAAATCCTTACAGTCTCTTCATCGAACTGACTACCAACCGGGGCTACCCCTACCGTGACCTGTGGCTGCGAGTGGATCACACCTTGGCGGATACCCTCTTTCATAGCGATACCCTTCACGTGGAGGTAAGCGACGAGCAAGGACGATGGCAGGGTAGCGGTGCGGGAGGGTTGAATCAATTGTCGGTTCCCTACTTGAAGCACGTGCATCCCGCGGTTAGAGACTCGGTAACCGGCTACCGGGTAATGATCCGGCAAACGATGAGTGATAACCCGTTGCAAGGAGTGGAGAAGATAGGGCTGAAAGTGAAGTCAATGTGAATAATGTGCCAATGTGACTAATATGCCAATGTGACTAATATGCCAATGTGAAGAATGTGCCAATGTGAATAATGTGCCAATGAAAATTGTTTTTATAGGATCGGGAAACGTGGCGACGCACTTGGCTACAGCACTGAAAGCAGCGGGACACGAGATCGTGCAGGTGTATAGCCGGACGTCTAAGAACGCGGCGGTGTTGGCAGGGAAAACGGGAGCGGAACCCATCGACCGGATAACAGACGTGACACCGGGTGCCGATCTCTACGTCTTCTCGGTGAAAGATGACGCGCTTCCTTCACTCATCGCCGGGATGCCCCCCGCGAACGGGATCTGGATACACACCGCGGGAAGCGTTCCCATGAACCTGTTTTCCGACCGTGCCAAAGAGTACGGGGTGCTCTACCCCCTTCAAACCTTCAGCAAGGAAAGGGAAATATCCTTCTCCGGTATCCCGCTCTTTATCGAAGGAAGCAGCACCGGAACCACGCGGCAATTAGAAGAGCTGGCGGGTACCCTCTCTAATAACGTCCGTCACCTGCCCGGTGAAAAAAGAGCTGTCCTTCACCTCGCGGCCGTTTTCGCGTGTAACTTTACCAACCATATGTACGCCCTTTCCGATGAGATCATCGGGGCAGAAGGGCTTCCTTTTGATGTATTGAAACCACTTATCGCGGAGACCGCCGCCAAAGCGATGGAAATGCCTCCCCGGCAAGCCCAGACAGGACCCGCGGTACGCTTCGACGAGAAAGTGATGAGCGCGCACTTGGAGCGGCTGAAGTCCCCGGCAATGAAAAAACTTTATACCCTGCTAAGCGAAAGTATCTATTCCCACGTCCAATAAATTGGAGAATTAACACTTGAAACGGCGACTCATTCAAAAACAAGGGCTATATTTGCAGGATGCAAGATGCGCCTCGGCATTGCTCAAGCAAGCTTGGCACTGCACTCGGCTTTCACTGCATTTGTAATCACAATTTTTCAAGAAAACTACCCCGTGAAATGGCAAAGATAAAGGGCTATGTAGAGGTGAATACCGCCCGGTGTAAAGGATGTGACCTGTGTGTGGTGTCCTGTCCAACCGACGTGCTGGAGCTACAACCTCGTGAGGTGAATGATCGCGGATATCACTTTGTATACATGAAGCACCCCGACGAATGCATAGGCTGTGCAAACTGCGGTTATGTCTGCCCCGAAGGATGTTTAACCGTCTACCGGATGAAGGTGTAATCACATTTTTATCGGGAAAACAGCAAAATTAGAAGAATGGCAGAAGAAATATCGTTGATGAAAGGGAACGAGGCGGTCGCCCACGCGGCAATCCGCTACGGTGTAGACGGCTATTTCGGGTACCCCATTACCCCGCAATCTGAAATAATCGAGACCCTGATGGAGATGGCCCCGTGGGAAACTACGGGGATGGTGGTGCTGCAAGCCGAAAGCGAGGTAGCAGCAATCAACATGGTCTATGGCGGGGCGGCGTGTGGCAAATACGCCATGACTACTTCTTCCAGCCCGGGCATCAGCCTCAAGCAGGAAGGAATATCGTACATGGCCGGGGCCGAGTTGCCTTGCCTTATCGTGAACGTGCAACGGGGAGGCCCGGGCTTGGGAACCATCCAGCCTTCGCAGGCCGATTATTTCCAAACAGTGAAGGGTGGAGGGCACGGCGACTACAAGCTGATCACGTTGGCCCCGAACTCCGTGCAAGAGATGGCCGATTTCGTGGCTCTTGGATTCGACTTGGCATTCAAGTATCGTAACCCGGCCATGATCCTTACCGACGGGGTAATTGGGCAGATGATGGAAAAGGTAAAGCTACCCGGTTATCGCCCCCGCCGGAGCGAGGATGAGATACGGGAACAGTGCCCGTGGGCTACCCTTGGCAAGCCGGCGAGTAGAGGGCCCAATATCATCACGTCGCTGGAACTCGATTCGGTAGAGATGGAGAAGAACAACGAGCGGTTCCAAGCCAAGTACCGGGTGGTAGAAGAGAACGAGGTGCGCCACGAGGAGATCAAGTGCGCCGACGCGGATTACCTGCTGGTCGCCTTTGGTTCCGCCGCCCGGATCTGCATGAAAACCATCGAGATGGCACGAGAAGAAGGAATCAGGGTGGGAATGGTTCGTCCCATCACCTTGTGGCCTTTCCCGTCCAAGGTATTGAACGGGTACGCGGGCCAGGTAAAGGGGATGCTTACCGTGGAACTCAACGCGGGACAGATGGTGGAGGACGTGCGGCTCGCGGTGAACGGGAAGGTTCCCGTGGAACATTACGGGCGACTGGGCGGCATCGTGCCTACCCCGGATGGAGTACTTGACGCGTTAAAAGAGAAAATTATTCACGAATGAAAATCTTATCGACATGAATCGTAACTTGCAAAATCTGTTTTTACTGCTTTTCCTGCTCGCGTTTATCGCGACGCTGGTGGTTTATTTTTCTACCGATAAGGATATGACGCTTACTTGGTATTTCGCGGGGGCAGCGGTGCTGTTTTATCTTATCTACCGGATACCGAGAAAAAACAGGAGAAAATAACGTACCCGGCACGGCGGATACCCCGCGAAGGGCATCTGGCATAGCGGGGATAACAGGATGCCGCACGCGGTAACCTGGAATAATTAATTCAAAGAATCCCAAAGTCTGATAGAGAATGGATGTAAATACGATCGTGAGTCCCGAAAACTTGGTGTATGCCAAGCCGGAGCTGATGAATGACAACCATATGCATTACTGCCCCGGCTGCTCGCACGGCGTGGTACATAAGGTGATAGCCGAAGTGATCAAGGAACTGGGCTTGCAGGAGAAAACCATCGGTATCGCCCCGGTAGGGTGCGCGGTATTCGCGTACAAGTACCTCGATATCGATTGGCAAGAGGCGGCACACGGACGCGCGCCGGCACTGGCTACCGCGGTCAAGCGGCTGTTGCCCGACAAGATGGTGTTTACCTACCAGGGAGATGGCGACCTCGCCGCGATCGGTACGGCCGAAACCATCCACGCGGCCAACCGCGGGGAGAATATCGCCATCGTCTTCATTAATAACGGTATTTACGGGATGACGGGAGGACAAATGGCGCCTACGACCTTGGGCAACATGGTTACGTCCACCAGTCCCGGTGGGCGGAACGTGGAGACGATGGGAGGACCCCTCAAGATACTGGATCTGCTGGCCATGCTCGACGGCGTGTGCCTCGCCACGCGGGTTAGCGTGCACACGGCAGCGGCAGTAAAGAAGACCCGCAGGATGATCAAGTTGGCATTCGAGAATTCGATGGCGGGGAAAGGTACCTCCATCGTGGAGGTGGTGTCGACCTGCAACGCGGGGTGGAAGATGACTCCCGCCGCGGCCAATGAATGGATGGTGGAGAACATGTTCCCCGTGTTCCCGATGGGCGATTTGAAGAACGTGTAAAAAGGAGGCAGCATGTTACAAGAGATAGTGATTTCAGGTTTCGGGGGACAAGGAGTGTTGTCCATGGGGAAAATACTTGCCTACTCGGGCATTATGGAAGATAAAGAGGTCTCCTGGTTCCCGGCTTACGGGCCGGAGCAGCGAGGGGGTACTGCCAATGTGACGGTGATAATCTCCGACGAGTCTATCAGCTCCCCGGTCGTGAACAGGTATGACATTGCCATCGTGCTGAATCAGCCGTCACTCGATAAGTTCGAAGAGAAAGTGAAGCCGGGAGGGGTGCTGATCTATGACGGTTACGGCATCCAGAAAAAGGTGAAGCGGGAGGATATCAACGTTTACCGGGTGGACGCGATGGATGAATCCATGAAGATGGATAATACCAAGGTATTCAACATGATCGTGCTGGGAGGGCTGCTGAAGATCGTTCCCATGGTGGCGCTCGAGAACGTGATGAAGGGATTAAAAGAGTCGCTCCCCGAGCGGCATCACAAGCTTCTTCCCATGAACGAGAAGGCTATCCTGCGCGGGATGGAGATTGTTCAGCAAGAGCAAAAAGCAGAATTAGCCGCGGTCTGAGCGGGAGGCTATATGCTCGATTAACCGGGGCCGGTTTGGGTGTTACCAGACCGGCTTCGCTATTTTTTCCCGAATGGCCACCAGCTCCAACCCTTCTTTTTGGGCTTATCGCTCGTGATCTCTTGCTTGGAGGCCGGGGCGGGGCGGGTGGGCTTAGACACCCGTTTGTTGCTTGGTGCACGCCCTTTGCTTGCTGCAGCGTTTTTCTTCGCGTCACCCCGGGTATCGGTCGATGCCTTGGAACGATTATCTCGCGCACCTTCTCTTTTACGGGACGGCTCGGCTGATCGTCGTTCGCGGGGTGCTCTTGATTCAGCCGATCGGGATGTACCTTGCTCTGAGGTGCCCTCTTGTCCCGCGCGCGGTTTTTGTCCCTGCCGCGTATGTTTCTTGCGTGGTGCTTGTCTTTCCCCGGTGCTCTGTTCGTTACCCCGCGAAGCCCCTGGGCTGGTTGCATCCCCCTCTTGACGGGATACCTCTTTCGCCCGTGACTCTCCTTCGTTTCGTGAGCCATCTTGGCTCCTTGGTTTCCCGGATCTTTTTGATTTTCTTGATCTTTCTGGACGCTCTGATCTTTCGGACCTTTCTACCCTCTCGACGTTTTCAGTTCCTTCCGGGTTGTTGACACCCTTTGATCGCTCGGGTCGATCGGCTCTTTGCTTGTTTTCCGCTCCCTCGGCTGCTTCCGCTCCCTCGGGCCTCCTTGGCCTTTTTGATCGTTCAGGCCGTTCGGAACGCTTCCCTCGCGGCGCTCTTTCCTCACCGCTTGTTCTTTCCGATTCTCCCGATCGGCCCGATGAGCGCTGGTTTCTTCTTCCGCCTCCTTTTTCCCCTCCTTTTCTTCCTGAGCGGGCAGCAGCACCTCTCCTTCGGATATCTCGAGCCGGGTTGTATTCCGGCGCTTCGCCCAGTTCTGACGGTACCGGTATCCGGTAGATGCTTTTCTCGAGGAATTTCTCGATCAGCGAGAAACGGTATTGCTCGTCCGGGGCCACGAAGGTGATGGCCATCCCGGTGTCTCCTGCACGTGCCGTTCGTCCGATGCGGTGGACGTAGTCCTCCACGTCGTAGGGCACGTCAAAATTGATCACCAGCGTGATATCGTCAATATCGATTCCACGCGACACGATGTCGGTCGCCACGAGAATATCCACCCGTTCGTTCCGGAACTCGTGCATCACGTGATTTCGCTGCGTCTGGTCCAGGTCGGAATGCATCTCCCCGGCCGAGAGCCCCATGTGGTGCAATGTTTTGGCAATCTCTTTCACCTTCATCTTCGATCCGGAGAAGAGCAGCACCTTGTTGGGCTTCTTCTCTTTGAAGAGGTGTTTCACGATCCCTATTTTCTGTGCTTCCTCACAAATATAGGCCGACTGCAAGATGGTTTCCGGCGGGCGGGCGATGGCGATGGTGATCTCTTCCGGGTCACGCAGGATCGTTTTCGCCAGCTGTTGTATTTTGGGGGGCATCGTGGCCGAGAACATGATCGTCTGTCTATCCTTCGGCAGCAGCTTCTCGATCTTCATGATATCCTCGTGGAAGCCCATGTCGAGCATCCGGTCTGCCTCGTCGAGGATGAAGTACTTGACTCCCGAGAAATCGATATTATACAGGTTGATATGTGATAGCAGTCTTCCCGGCGTGGAGATGACCACGTCGGCACCGCTTAATAATCCTTTTTTCTGCACGCCCCATGCTTCGCCGTCGTTCCCACCATAGACGGCCACTGAAGAGAACGGTGTGAAGTAGGAGAAACCCTCCATCTGCTGGTCGATTTGCTGTGCCAGTTCCCTCGTGGGTGCCATGATAATGGCGTTTATTTTGCCCTCGTCGTGCTCGTCGGTTTGCAGGTTATTTAGCAGGGGAAGTAGAAATGCCGCGGTTTTTCCCGTACCCGTTTGGGCACAGGCAATCACATCCTTTTTTTCCAGGATTACCGGGATTGCTTGTTCTTGCACGGGCGTGGCTTCTTTGAAGTTCATTGCTTGCAGTCCTTCCAGAAGGGAGTCACAAAGGGGGAGATCAGTAAATTGCATGAATCGTTTATTGTTTATACCTAACAAAGATAGTAAAAGCCGAGAGTAATGTCAAACTCGTTTGAACTATTCCGTTAAGCCAAATGAGCAGAGCTAAGCTTGCTTGAGCTATGCCGTGGCGAGAATAGTCTAAGTTTACTGAACATTGCCGAGGCGCATCCTATCTCATACAAAGATACGATGAAAAAATGACTTTTTAGAGGCCAAGAGGGAATATGTATTTTTTCTTTCAAAAAATAGTTTTACCTTTGCACTCGATTTTTGGCAACAACCTGCACGATTTTGGAGAGATGGCAGAGTGGTCGATTGCGGCGGTCTTGAAAACCGTTGAAGTGCGAGCTTCCGGGGGTTCGAATCCCTCTCTCTCCGCTGAAGGTGTTTAATCGCTTGTAAATGTGTGATTTGCA
>WPCG01109071.1_pt1 | contig 56282 bp, 56 predicted proteins | sample 5403311 | NCBI WGS metagenome assembly WPCG01 (sample SAMN12869467, study PRJNA574797) | sludge metagenome | isolation source: wastewater treatment of Control | place: China:Beijing | collected 2019-05-17
TCATAGATCTCATCATCAAGTGTAAAGGTATTTGTCCGGCCTTCGATAATACTGAGTTCTTCAAGTGCATCGTTGGCTGCCTTGATATGTCCAGGGATCTCATTTAAAGGCGTTGCTCCAAACGGGCACCCTGATACCAGCACTCCTGCAAGAAGGAGAGCAATGAATACTATTACATATCGGTAGATGGTCGGCATCTGATAAGAGAGTGTATATCCGATACTGATAATAGCCTTTGTGGCAGCCTGATTCATTCAACATGAGTTCCGGAAGCCTGAAGAAGAAAGCTCATTGCTTTTGAAAGATTACAATACTGGAAAGGATCAATGTGTTACCATGTCAGAGAAAACCGTAGTATTATCCTTTTCCGGGGGTCTTGACACCTCCATCTGCGTTCCTTTGTTAAAGGAACGGTATGGATATGACCGTGTCGTTACCGTCGCAGTAGATGTCGGCCAGCCGGAAGATGAAGTGAAGATGGCAACAGACAAAGGCGAGCTGATTGCCGATCGCCACTATACCATCGATGCAACGGAAAAGTTTGTTCAGAACCATATTTTCCCGGCAATCAAGGCGAATGGCTCCTATGAGGGTTATCCGATGGGAACATCCCTTGCTCGCCCACTGATTGCCGAGGAGACGGTGGCGATTGCGAAGAAAGAAGGGGCGCTTGCTGTTGCCCATGGCTGTACAGGGAAAGGAAACGATCAGCTCAGGTTCGATTTCATCTTCAGACTGCATGGATATGAGATCATCGCACCGATGCGGGAGATGAACCTCACCCGTGAATGGGAGATTGACTATGCACAACAGCATAATATTCCGGTACCTGTGGTAAAAGACAAGCCCTGGAGTATTGATGAGAATATCTGGAGCCGGAGTATAGAAGGAGGACGGCTTGAAGATCCGGCATACCATCCCCCGGATGAAATCTACCATTGGACAACAAATCCCCGTGATGCCCCCGATACTCCTGAGGCGATCTCAATTGAGTTTGCAGAAGGAGTGCCGGTTGCAATAAACGGCGAAGCGATGGACGGCATATCTCTTATCAGGAAAATGAACGTGATCGCTGGCAGGCATGGAATCGGCAGGAATGATATGGTTGAAGACCGGATCCTCGGCCTGAAGGCACGGGAGAATTATGAACATCCGGCAGCAACCGTGATTCTGGCAGCACACAAGGATCTCGAGCGGCTCTGTCTTACCCGGCAGGAGCTGGCATTCAAAGTAGGGGTTGATGAGAAATGGTCCGAGCTTGCATACATGGGACTTGTTCATGAACCACTCTACCATGCGCTGAATGCCTTCATTGACACCACCCAGAAGCGGGTCAATGGAACAGTCGATCTCGAGCTCTATAAAGGAAACCTCCGCATCCTTGGACGTTCATCCCCTGACGCCATTTACTCGGATGATCTCGTTTCATTTGACAGCACAACCCTTGATCAGTCGCATGCTATCGGATACTCGGTCTTCTTCGGCCTTCAGGCACGAATGATACCAAAAAAGTAAAAAAAATTACTGGAGAGGTGCCCCGGCATTCGGGCCGGGGGCACAATCAAATATCTCGGTTACCGTGAGAATAAGAAGGGATTTCCCGGAGAGATTGGATTTCTTCTCATGAAGTATCGCCCGCATCTTTTCCACGTTCTCCCCGCTCTTCTCAACTTTTACATCACATTTCAGCTGTGTGCATCCGCCAATCTCCCTGCTCCAGACATATAGAGCCGCATGGGGGTTCTCAAGCACGTTCTGAAGGGTCTTTTTCATAAAGTTGTCTCCTATCCAGATCGTCTTTTCGTCCATGACCCATACACTCCCCATTGGGGCAACATTGGGAATACCATCCTTTGAAGCGGTAGCCAGAGGAAGGATACCAACAGCAGTGATTGCTTCTTTTAGTTTCTCATCTATGAATGCCATAATAGAACACTCCGTTCTGTTGATATGATAAACGACGTGGATACATAAGGGTTGTGTCTGACAACCCATCTCTGATTATTCGATGAAGAGACTGGTTCTGGTAAAGCTGGTGTTGTCGAAGAGCCCCCGCTCGGTCAGTCTCAGTTCCGGAATAACGGTGAGTGCCAGGAAGGAGAGGTACATAAAGGGATTCTCAATTGCACCAAGCAACCGGGCATGATCGTCAAGCTCCCCCAAAGATGCCACAACTTCGGGATAGGATTGATCTGACATAATGCCGCCCCATGGAAGTGGTAAAATGGTCTTTCTACCATGGGAAACAACCACCATTGCCCCGTTGTGGGAGGCAACGGCTTGTATTGCGAGAATGATCTCAGAATCTTCTGCTCCAAGAGCTACAATGTTATGCGAATCATGAGAAACACTGACCGCAAGCGCCCCCCCGGCAAGACCAAAGCCACGGACAAGACCAATGCCAAAACCGCCTGCACGATAGCGATCACAGACGACGGCTTTTAGGATATCAGAGTGTGTATCAGGGAGATTCGGTCCAATGACGTCATGAATCTCAAGGCGGGTAGTGATCTGTCCGGGAATGATACCAATGACGCGTGCAGGTCCGGCTCCATTGATCTTCAGGTCATCTATCTCCGGAAGCCTGCAATTGAAGGTTGTCCGCAGTGGTGCGGGACGGGTGTAGGGAATATCCCGGATTTCAACTCCTCTCTTAAACACCCTCTCAACTGAGAAGCGATCAGACTCTTCAAGAACGACGAAATCTGCAATTCTTCCTGGTGCCAAAGCACCCCTGTCATGGAGGCAAAAACGCTCTGCTGGGGTGAGGGTTGCCATTCTGAGAGCAACTTCAAGCTCCACTCCGAAATCTTGGGCAATTCTTATACAATCATCAATTGAACCGGCAGAATCCAGCATATCGGCATGGCGATCATCTGTGGCGAATGCGCAGCGGGTGGCGGTCCGGCAGTCAGCGATCGGTATGAGATCCCGGAGATTGCGTGCAGCCGCACCTTCTCTCATGAATATATACATTCCTTTCCGGAGCTTTTCTAGCGCCTCCTCACGGGTGATACACTCATGATCGCTCTGTATCCCGGATCTGATATACTGGTCAAGGAGAGCGCCCGAGAGCATCGGAGCGTGGCCATCTATGATGTTACAGAGTTGCAGCTTGGCAAGGACATCCGGATCATCATTCAGAACCCCCGGTACATTCATCATCTCCCCAAGACCGATAACGCGTGGGTTATCAAGGAGAGGCGAGAGATCACCTGCCAGAAGCGTTGCTCCGGCTGAATCCATGGGAGTTGCCGGAACGCAACTCGGAAGCATAAAGAAGATATCAAGCGGTGTCCGTTCAGCATCATGGATCATCGCCTGTATGCCTGCTATACCGGCAACATTTGCAATTTCGTGAGGATCTGCGATCACCGTGGTCATGCCATGTGAAAGAACGAGCCTCCCATACTCCGCAGGAGTGAGAAGCGAACTCTCAATATGAAGATGCGAATCAATCAGGCCGGGAACGATACGCCTCCCTTTGAGATCAAGTACCCTTCTCCCATTATATTCTGGTCCAAAACCAAGAATCATGCCATCCCTGATCGCCAGGGTGGTTTCTTCCCAATCAGATGTGAAGGGGTTATAGAACGTTGCATTCTGAATGATCGTATCGGCAGAGAAGATATCAGGAGTCATAATCATTCAGATCATTGAACGTGAAAATCCAAAATCCTGCCTGCCAGTCGTTTCTCATTCTGAAAGAGCGTAATATGTGCTTTATAACTCCCCTCTGGCAGAGGGGCCGGAATGAAGAGAGCAAATTGATCGGGGCTGATGGAGACACTCTCAAGAATAAGCTGCTTCTCTTCCTGATGAAGCCCGCCCACATCATAGATCATTATCTGTACAAGGATATCCGCTCCTTCATTCAGATCAATCGGGATCACAAATCCTGAGTCCTCATAGGAGATTGCGCCAATACCTGCATTAGTCATACATCCGGCAGACAAGAAGCAGAATATACTTAATCCGATGAGAAGAGGAGCCATTGACTTCATTGTCAGAACGTAGCAGAGGAGATGAGATAAAGATTGCGATACAAACTCCCTCTATTCCGGATATCAAAAATAATCTGTGAAATAATTGTTTTTAGTTGAGCACCTATATATCCGACGAAGACAATATATGATTGATACCATATATGGATGATCTCAAACAGCTTAAAGACCTCATTGAAAAAACCCTCAAAATACGGTGTTCTCAATATAAAGAGGAATATATCAAGCGAAGGCTCCTTTCACGGATGCGAACCACCGGGACAGGTACCTATGATGAATATACACGGTATTTAAATAGTCATCCTGCAGAATGGGAACTCCTTCGTAATGCCCTCACCATCAATGTGACTGAATTCTTCCGTGATGCAGAGGTCTTTGAGATTCTGAGAAAAGATCTGATACCGAAGGTAATCGCCGAACATAATCGTATCAGGATATGGTGTGCCGGATGTTCCTCTGGTGAAGAGCCATACTCAATTGCGATGATACTGAATGAACTGCTCTCCCGTAAAAGCGGTGTGGCAGTCAGCATCCATGCAACAGATATTGATGAAAATATCCTTCAGAGAGCAAAGGAAGGTATTTATGAAGCAAAAACTGTTGAAAAACTGAATAGTGCGATCATCAGAAGGCACTTCAACCAACTTCCGGATGGGAGATATCAGGTAAAACAGGATCTGAAGGATATGATCCACTTCAGAAAACACGATCTGATGAGTGGAATCCCTGCATCACGGTACGTGGACATCGTAACCTGTCGAAATGTCACCATCTATTTCACTGAGGGGCAGAAGAATGATCTCGCAAAGACCATCCATAGTGCATTAAACACTGGAGGGTTTTATGTCATGGGGAAAACCGAATATCTGGGAAGGGAAGTCGAGCATCTCTTTTCCCATTATAACGCTCTCCAGAAGATCCTTATAAAAAATGAGATTCGCTAAATTATTACCAGAGTTTCTTTTGATCAAGAAGGAACTCGGGATCTTCATTTCTTGATAGAGTCTTTAAACGCTCTTTTTTCATAGATCTCCGTTTGATCTCCATTGAGAGGGTAAAGAGATTGACCCCGATGAGTAGAATCACAAGGAAAAGACTGACCCATAGCAGTACTCCCTGTGTTGAGAGGAAGAGGGCAAAGAGCAGGACGACAAATGACAGGAGATAAAAAATTGCCCATGTCCTGAGCATCGGTATATCCATGACTTCTCATTCAGCACTTTAATTTAAAGAATCTTTCCCTTGATGCATGTAAGATGCCACCCTGATATCCATGGATCAGGATTCATCCGATCAACAGCTACATCTATTCAAACCACATTATAGTAGCAGTATGAACCGGTCAGATGTCATAATGGTCATTGCCGGTCTGGCTGTTGTTTTGATAATCGGACTTGCAGTACAGCAACCATCACTTTCACTTCCATGGAAGAGCGAAGCAGTTTTGGATCCATCATCTCCGGGGCCGATCTCAGATTCGATCTTTCTGACACCATTTGAACAGGAAGAGCCTTCATTTTCCTATCCTGTCTCTACCATACAGCTTGTCGACAATCCTTTTGGTTATCCGCGGGCATATATGCCAGGTACAGGTTCATTCCAGAGCCGGACATATCAGATCATAGATGGTGAACGTTACGAGGTCTTTCCTCTTTTTGGATCTGCTCCCTATACAACTGCACAGATTGAAGCGATTGCCACAATAGAGTGGATAACCGTTGGTCTTCTTGAACAGAGACGTGGAGGGGTCTCAACAATCTTCTCCATTCCTGAGACACCATTCCTGCGCATACGAACAGAAGTGACAGCTGACAGGTTTCCGGGACAGGCACAATTCCGCTATGTCCTCTGCGATGCAGAGACCGGATCGATCCTTGACGGTGGCGAGGTGATCGGGAGGGGTTCTATGAGAAGTGTTCTCGTTTCATCGAAAAAGGAGATGTATTTTATTATCTCTGCAACAAGTGTCGATGGTTACAGAATACTCCTTGAAGTACCACGGGAACATCTCTAAAAAAAGCGTAATGTTGCCATCAGGGGCAACGGGCATACAGGAAAAAGGGGGATTACTCTCCTGTATTCTCAAATAAAAGGATCTTTCAGACTTTCTCAATTGTTACCTTAATCCGATCCCCTGCCTGCAATCCATGACCTTTTGGTACATCAATATTAAACCAGAGAGATTCCGGGGGATCCTGGGACATCAGACAATCCTTTTGTTCATCAATGTGGGCGACAAACTCGATCGTCTCAACAACTTCGACAATATGCTGTGACATACTAGAAAAAGGAAGTGAAAGAATAAAAATTATATGGCTTTTGCAGTTACCATCCAGGTTGTACTGTTAGAGTAACTCCAGCGTTTGATCTCGAGATCATCACAGATCTCAGAGAGGATGGCAAGATTGGTCCCAACCTCTTTTGATGAGAGACCAAGATCATGGGCAATGTATTTCGACTTGAAGAAATGTCTGCCTTTCTGCAGACCCCCACGCAGATATTTCAGAATCCTGTCCTGGGTTTCGTTATACCTGTCACGAATGCTATCTGGCACAGTCATCTGGCTAACCTCTGGTGATAGTTTTGTGCTATATTACTATAAAGCATTTGTGGTTCAATCCATTCTCATAATCAAGTTTATACAGAATCTTATGCAATTGGTGCCTCACCGATCTTTGCTATGAGACTCTCGATCACCACATTTCTCATCCCCTCGACGAACTTTATGCTGCCAACAACAAGGTGTCCCCCGCCATTGACACCGCCTCCGGAGATCTCATCACGGAGTTCCCGAACCATTCTTGGGATATTCATCAGAACACCGCGTGAACGAAGGACAACAAAATCTGGCCCGATTCCAAGTGTGACAACCGGTTCCCCTGCATGTTCGTTGCAGAGAAGATCATGGATTTCACCTGACGTCTTTCCGGGTGGAGGGAAGGTAAATCGGTGTGCATACATCTCGACATCAGCCAGGAAGAGGTGTGCACCGGATGCAAGGATCCTTCGTTCGACATGTGGCATCAGGGTCTTCACCTGTTCTGCTATTGCCGTCTCAGCCTCTTCAACAAGGAGAGAGACAAGCCTCCTGTGCCTGAGGGGATTATTACTTAGATTGAGTATATCCTTAACAATCTCACGGCCGTCATTAAACCTCAGCCAGAACTGCTCATAGTCAAGAGCAAGAGCGATCTTTTTACACTCATCCAGTGGATATTCGTCAGCAACAAGCGAGAGGTACTGGGGGAGTTCAATTGAATCGCTTCGATCAGCTACTCCGGCAATTGCCGGAAAATGGCGGATCCGCTCTTCAACATGGGGATTGATCATTCGTGCAAGTTCGGTTCCGATCATCCCGGCAGTCAGTCCGAAATCCCCCCCGACATGGTAGGGATTGACATGTGCCTGTAAGAACTGATCCACAATCTCGTCAGGATGATGGTGATCGGCAACAATGACATCAAGATCATAGACCTGTGCCACTTTATATGCCGCCATATCTTCTTCGGTTGAGCCATTATCCATCAGGAAGATGAGCGGGAGTTTCTGTCCAAACCGTATGGCATCCTTCAGCATGAAATCAAGGTCACGGGTTATATCCTCTATCTCATAGAAGGGAGCCTTTGAGGGTGAGCGTTTAAAGAGATAATATTCTGAATCGGTCTCGGAGATGTGTTCGCGAATCAGGGAGACAACCGCTGTTTCAACTGCAACAGCTGCTGAAATGCCGTCTGCATCGGCATGATGGCGAAGAATAATCGGCTGCTGGGTAAAGACAGCACGCCTGACGATCTTTGCAAGCTTTTTCATCTCGGGTCTCAGTTTCACAAGTGTGTCACTTTCAACAAGGAAGGGAATATCTGCTGGCTCGGCTCGTTTATCAAGTGCTGCATTAATCCGCGACCGTACCTGAGCTGCCTCTTCACCATCAAGGCGATTGAGAGAGGATACCTCAATCTGGAGCTGGTTGTTCCTCTTCATCACCTCTCCTGAGATCTGGACGATATCACCGGTATCTGCCTCCGGGTAGGCCCTGACCCCTGCCTCGATGAATGCTGCGGCATTCTCGACTCCGGTCTCATCAATGATCGTGAAGATCGTCGGTCCGCTCGTCTGTTTCACCTGCCCGAGTTCACCTTCTACGGTAATCCGTCTGCCAACCTTGTCACCGAGATCGGAGAGGTGAGTCGTCCTTACAGCCCTGTTCACCACTGTTGTTTCATACTCGTCAAGGATGACTTCACGGAGATCGATATTGCCATTTGGGCGTACCTGTGCCACCATAACAAGAATGTCTGCCCGCTCCCTGTGCTGTGTCAGGGCATTACTCTTATGAATCAGCCCTTTTATTGAATTATTCAGCTGGACAAACGTGCCAAAGTTGGCAAAACCCTGAACTTTTCCAAGATATATATTCCCTTCCTGTACATCCTCAACCTCGCATCCAAGGCCAAGTTTATAGACTGTTTCTGTAGATTTACTCATATTTTAACTCCATTTATCTCTTTATTTATCATCAGGCTTGCAGAGCGCAAGCAACCGGCATTCGCCGTCACGGCGGCCCTTGGCGATGATGAAATCACCTTCATACAGCCGTACATTCTTTTTTGGACGATAGATCCATTTATCTCCCCTTTTAATTGCAAGGACAACCATTCCAGTTATTGCTCCAAGTGATGCCTCTTTGAGGGTTTTTCCCGAGAGGAACGATCCTCCTTTCACCTCAATCCGGGAGATGATTTCATCGGATTCACGGATAATCTTCTGGAAAATTGGGGGGATCTCAATATCACGCATGAGCACATCTACAATTGAGAGTGCCGCACTACAGATCGCATCGGCAAATGCCGACATGTGAAGAAGTCCACGCAGGTATTCCACATGATCCACCTTCTTTGCTGATTCAAGAACCCAGAGTTCAAGCTGGAGCCGCATCGAATCCATGCGTTCATTGAGCCATACCACCTCTTCAGCAATATCCTGACTATCAAAGAGAAGGGCGGTGTATGCAAGTCCTACTGCCAGTTCGCTGATATTTTTCATCTCAACGATCAGGAGAACGGCTCGATCGAGATCATCAAGTGCCTCTTCTATGAGTTCCTCATCTGGTGGAGGAGGTGATCCCAATAGTTTGTAAAGTGGTTCAATGCCATCTTCTGGTCCCTTTGCGAGGATAATATCGTCCTTCTTCAGGTACGTCTCCTTATCCGGATCATAGGTCCAGACACGACCACGCCGGATTGCAATGATACGCATTCCTGTTGTACTCTGGAGACGGATATCACCGATGATAACACCATCAAGATCGCATCCTTCCCGAATCTCGGCACGGATAGTTACTTCTTCGGCTTCAGGAAGGGCAAGCCGCATTCTCGCAGGTATTCGAATGTCCTTCAGAAGAACCATCGCAATCTCAGAAGCGGCATTTGAGATCCGCTCTGCACCTTCGGCAATCTGAAGAAGACCACTCATCGATTCGGCCTCCTCCATCCTCCGCGCTCCAAGGATGCTGGTAATTCGTGCCTGATAGAGGAGGAGGTTCATCGTCTCTTCAAGGTTGACAACTTCATTTGCAATCTCCTTACTTTCAAAAAGGATTGCGGAATAAGCCAGATCTACCATTAACTCAGAGACATCCTTCATTTCAATAAGGACATTCTTGAAGTTGACAGGCTGACGATCAAGATCGAACATAACTTCATTACTAATTTATCTTTCACTACTTATCACTATAGCAATAGGTGGATCACCAGGATCAGGACACTTGCCCCGATGAGATCGATACTGCTTGTTACAACAGGTATCCCAAAGTTATCGGGATCATAGCCTGATGAGAACGATACACTTGCGGTAACATATGCCAGAATATTCAGCCCGGTTACAACAACCAGTCCGGAAATGGTAGTAATTACGACCATCAGAAAGAGTCCGGGGGTGTCAAGGTGCATCATCAATGCTGCCAAATGAGCAATCCCTGCCATGAGAGGCAAAATAATGAGTGCATACAGGTAATTATCAAGGAAGCCGGAGAATACCTCCCGCCCGGGAATGAGTCGTGGCTCTATCTCTCCCATATGCATCCCGGTGGCAAGCTTGGAACAGATGATCCCTCCAATCGCCCCGCATCCGTTCATAAACGGTGGAATGATGATCAACAAGGCGGCAGTTGCCACGAGATCCTCAAGCCCTTCCGTATAGATCACGCCGGCTATCGTTCCGAGGATACAGAGCGGAGCCAGGAGGGGGAGCCCTTCCCTGATAATTGATTGAATGGTATCTGTTCCCCGGAGGATTCCGACGATGCTGACAACTACCAGCAGGAGAACAATACCAAAGAGGATGAACTGCCAGGATGACGGAAGAGTGACGACAATCACTGCTGATGTCACAAGAAGAGGGAGAGTGATCACGTCTCCGGCAGTTGTGACAGTCGGAGCGCCCACAATATCGAGATCAAGACCATACCGGTAAGATCCAAGCGCTACAAGAAGGGTGATAAGTGTTACAATCACCCCGGCAACCGTTCCTGAAAGAACTGATACCAGAATCATCTCATGGACGGTGATAATATCGAGACCGGCTGCTTTTCCGATAATGAAGCCGATGATACCGACAATTGCCGCTATCAGGACGGTGAGAATAAACGTTGCCCGGAGATTGTCGCCAAGAACCGATCCCCGGCGGTAATTAATATCAAATGCACCGAGGTGCATCGATGATGCAAGACGCGAGGTGAGAATTCCTGCAATCGCACCCCGCATATTGATCGAGGAGGGGACAAGAATCATGAGACCCGGGATCAGTATGAGCAGCTCGTTCACTGACCCAAGGTATATGCCTGCAACTGATGCCACGAGCGTGGTGATGATGAGGGCAAGAAGCCCCGTCAGCAGATCGCGATAACGGTGGCTGAGGCCCTCTATCAGCTGGTTCATCAGTAATTCCCTCCATAGTAATCAGTCCCGAAATGGTATCTCAATCATAGTACAGTCATTTGGAAATAGAATTTCGCCCTGATAATGTCGTTTTGCATCCTGTATATGGTTTGCTGTTGATGTGTATCGTGAACTGATATGCACAAGGGCAAGTCGCCTGGCGCCGGTCGCCTGTGCCGCAATGGCTGCCTGGCCAGCTGTTGAGTGGAAAACTTCATCTGCCCGGTCTTTTTCCAGGTCGTCAAATGTTGCATCATGGATCAGGAGATCGGATTCGGCAGCTGTTTCCGGCCATTCCCTCAGCGGGCGGGTATCCCCGGTATAGATGACCTTCCTTCCGGGTCGCGGGGATCCCATAACCTGATCCGGGGTGATGGTTGTCTGATCCCCGGAGGTGTTGATAGTAACCGTTTCTCCACGCTGAAGACGGCGAAAGAGCGGACCTGGCGGGACTCCAAGCGATATCGCCTCTTCACGGTCAAAGCGCCCCGGACGTTCATCCTCCACCAGAATAAAACCAAAGCTTTCACAACCATGACGGGTGGTAAAAGGAATCACCTGATATCCGTCAAAGAGAATCTCTTCGCCATCTGAAAGTTCGTGTGCTTCAATTGGAAATGAAAGGCCCTGGTTTAACTGCCTGATTATTGAGACGATCTCATGGATGCGGCGGGGCCCATAGAGCCGGATTGGATCCTGCCTCCCATTGAATCCCATTGTTTCAAGAAGACCAAATATTCCAAGGTAATGGTCGGCATGCCAGTGGGAGATGAAGATCGCATCGACGGTGAAACCGGTCCGGACACGCATCATCTGTTGTTGTGCTCCCTCACCGCAATCAAAGAGGAGAGTGTCAGATCCCCTCCTGATCATGAGGCATGATGGATTCCTCTGGGGTGTCGGAAGTGCACCAGCGGTTCCAAGAAAATGGACATGAAGTGTTTCTCCGGCGATTAGTGCCACCCCCGAACAACAGCAAGGCTTTCTTCCGCCTCAGTGAGATCACGCCCTTCAATAACGACAATACCAGAATATGAGTCAAGGAGCGCACGTGACACTCGGCCCCAGTTCACTGTTCCCCTCTCAAGTGAGAGATGTTCATCGGAAGTGCCATGGTTGTCATGAAGGTGGAGATGATCGGCTTTTGGAAGATATTTTAAGAATTCATCCACGGTTCCGGTCGTGTTTGCATGCCCGATATCAATTGTTACGCCAATACCATCGATCCCCTCAATCATCCCGAAAAGCTCCCCGGGATCACGGCAGAGAAACTCCTTTATCGAGATCATATTTTCAAGACAGGCAAGCACGCCATATTCTTTAGCAATAGCCCCGATCTCGCCAAGCGCTTCTTTCTGAAGCGACCATGCACGTCCGGCATCAAGCTTTGAAAGAGGTGAGAGATATCCCGGATGAATCGTAACCCGATCGGTAAGATCTGCTGCATGTTGGATGCAGAGGCAGATCTGACGGATTGATTCACGCCAGATCGGATAATTCATCGAGGCGAGATTCAGATCGCCATATGGTGCGTGAACCGTAATACCCAGGTTTGTACTGGCAAGCACCTCATCAATCCGTTCTCTTTTTTTCGGATCATCAAGCCGGTAATTCCCATCTGCTGAGATCTCCCAGCCATCATACCCCAGTTCTTCGATCCCATGAACCCACTTTGGATCATCCCAGACTTTTGATGATGAAGAGAAGTAATATCCCGAGATCATACACTGCTCCCAATAGTTTTCAGGATCTTTTCAATCCCGGCACGACATTCCTCAAGAGAACCTGTATTATCTATCCGTATATCAGCACCATCCATTGCATGCACCAGTCCAAAACCACATTCCCGCTCATCACGGGAGAGGAGATCGTCCTCATTCACCATATCATCGGATCTCCCGCGACTGCGGAGGCGTGCAAGCCGAATCTGAAACGGGCAGTCAATAGCAATCAATGTGAAGTCAGAAAACGTTTTTCTGAAGAGTTCAACCTCGGCATCTCCCCTGATACCGTCGATGAGTACAACCGGGGCTTTCTGTTCCCTGACCGCAGGAACAGTCAGTTCTGCGAGAGCGGCCATTCCCCGCTCTTCTCTCAGGCGGCGCGCAATAGTGCCGAGATGCTGATCGGTTGCAGGAAGCCCCGCTTCTTCTGCATATCTCCTGATGAGATCCCCCATGACAATAACCGGTATCCCGAGTTCCTCTGCAACCGCTGAACACTCACCCTTGCCGCTCGCCGGTAGTCCGACCAATCCTAGTACCTTCATAGTGAAATTCTCCGTTCTCACGTGTTCTGATAATTACCGGTCGACATAAACAGTCTGCGATTGCCTTTAGTTCATCTGAGGAGAGGGGGGGAACCATACCAAACACTCCCTGCTGGAGAACAAATTCCAGCCCCTCAGCTTCGCGTGATATATATTTGACCTCGTCTTCATAACCCCGGAATAAGGTGACGACGACCTGAAATTCCGGAAGTTCTCCTGTATGATATGCGTTTTTGCAGATATTGAGTGTTTCTTTTACCGCAGCAGAATACCGCTCTCGAAGCAGGTTGTCATAACGATTCCATTTTGCCTTGATATCAAGTGCCAGATGATCCACCAGGTGTTCATCCAGGAGTTTTTTAATAACCTTCGGGAAGACACCGTTTGTATGGAGACCGACAAGCAATCCTTCTTGTTTTGATAATCGGGCCAGTTCACAGAGGGCATCTCCCTGGAGGGTCGGCTCACCCCCGGAAAAGACAACGCCGGATACCGCGATCCGGGACGATCGAATCTGCTCGAATACCTGATCGATTGGGCGGTAATCTCTGCCATCCTGAATTTGTTTGTTATGGCAGTAATCACACCTGACCGGACATCCCCTGAGAAAGAGCGTACACACAGCACGGCCTGGCCAGTCCACTGTGCTGATTGGAATAAAACCACCATAATTTACCTGCACATGATCACCGGGTTCTTCTGTATATGGTCTGATTTTGCATTAAAGTATGTTCATAGACAAAAAACAAATGAATCCAAGTTAGGTAAAACAATATTGATTGTTTAGAAATAAAGTAATTTTGCCCTAATTTTGTGAAATAAAAGGATTTATCAGGTATTTTATCATACCAATTCCTATGACTTTACTGGAAGATGCCAGACGCGGCATCATCACAGACGAAATGAAGATCGTTGCACAGGCAGAAGGCGTGACAGAAGACTATGTCCGGCGCGGTGTTGCCGGCGGGCATATCACCATTCCGATCAGCCCGTACCGCGATGTAAAGATCTGCGGAATAGGCGAAGGGCTCAGAACCAAGGTCAATGCCTCAATCGGTACATCATCTGATATTATAGATATTGAAGAGGAGATCGAGAAAGCACGTCAGGCAGAACTCGCAGGAGCAGATACGCTGATGGAGCTTTCAACCGGCGGCGATTTCCTTGAAATCCGTCGGCGCGTCATAGAGAATACGAACCTTTCAGTCGGCTCGGTTCCCCTCTACCAGGCATTCATTGAAGCAGCCCGGACAAAAGGTGCCGTGGTGCATATGGATGAGGATGACCTCTTCAAGGCAACAGAGGATCAGGCGAAGCTTGGTACCAACTTCATGGCGATCCACACCGGGATCAACTGGGAGACGATGAAGCGTCTTCAGAATCAGGGCCGGCACGGAGGTCTCGTATCCCGTGGGGGTGCATTCATGACCGCCTGGATGCTTCATAATGAGATGGAGAACCCGCTCTACCGCCGCTTTGATTATCTTCTTGAGATCCTGAAAGAGCATGAGGTCACCCTCTCCTTTGGGAATGGGATGCGTGCAGGTGCAATCCACGATGCTACCGATCGTGCACAGATCCAGGAGCTCCTGATCAATGCAGAGCTTGCAGACAAGGCAAATGCCTTTGGTGTCCAGACGATCATCGAGGGGCCGGGGCATATCCCGCTTGACGAGATCGAAACGAATGTCCAGCTCCAGAAAAGGGTTACAAACCGAAAGCCATTCTACATGCTCGGACCTCTTGTTACCGATATCGCACCCGGATATGATGACCGGGTTGCTGCAATCGGTGCCGCTGCATCATCTGCTGCCGGTGCGGATTTCATCTGTTATGTCACACCGGCAGAGCATCTTGCACTCCCGACACCAGAAGAAGTCTATGAAGGCGTTATCTCATCCCGGATTGCAGCACATGCGGGTGATATGGTCAAACTGAAGAAGACCCGGGCGCTCGATCTTGAGATGGGGCACGCACGGCGCGATCTCGACTGGGAACGCCAGTTTGCTGTTGCAATGAATCCTGAAAGGGCACGCCATATCCGTGACAGCCGATCACCTGCTGACACAGATGCCTGCACCATGTGCGGAGACTTCTGTGCACTGAAGATCGTCAGCAAACACTTTAATTTCTAAATCTCTCATCCAAACCACTTTTTTTATCTCCGTCTTTCCATTATCAGGAATTATTGACGGGATTTTTCTGTATCTCAATAGTGGATTATTCAGATCAAACAGTAGTTTTTTGTATTCAGGAGGGAATTTGCAGATGATCAGAAGAAAACAATCGTTCAGATCCCTGAGTTAGAGAAAACTATAAATATTAAACAACACTAACGTATGGTAAGTCAGAGGTACTCATTATGACAACTGATAAGGATTACATGGATCTTGTAGTGAAAGAGGCGGCTCATGGCGATGCCGGACGGGGAATGGCCCGTCTCTCAATCGATGTGATGAAACAGCTGAACCTGGTCTCAGGCGACGTGATCGAGATATCTGGTAAGAAGAAAGCCGCTGCCATAGTCTGGCCAGGTTTTCCTGAAGATACCGGCCGTGCGGTAATCAGGATCGACGGGAACGTCCGGAGCAATGCCGGTGCCGGTATTGATGACAAGGTCAGGATCAAAAAGCTGGATGCAGGATATGCAACAAAGGTTGTTATCCAGCCGACTCAGGCAATTCGGCTTGTAGGCGGGGAACAATACCTGAAACGAATGCTTCATGGCAGATCTGTATCCGCAGGCCAGACTGTCCGGGTAAATGTACTTGGAAACCCACTCACCTTCGTCATCTCAAAAGTGAGCCCAAAGGGCATTGCCATTGTCACCGAAGACACAGAGATCGAGCTGAAAGAAACACCCTATGAAGGAGAGAAAGGAAAAGAAGGTTTCTCTGATATCCATTATGAGGATATCGGCGGACTTGGACGTGAGCTTCAACTCGTCCGCGAGATGATTGAGCTCCCGCTCAGGCACCCGGAACTCTTTGAGCGGCTTGGAATCGAGCCACCAAAGGGGGTGCTGCTCTATGGTCCACCAGGAACCGGAAAGACCCTGATCGCACGGGCAGTTGCCAGTGAAGTGGACGCCCACTTCATCACGCTCTCAGGCCCTGAGATCATGAGCAAGTACTATGGTGAGTCCGAGGGCAAGCTCCGCGAAGTCTTTGATGAGGCACAGGAGAACTCGCCGACGATCATCTTCATCGATGAGATCGACTCGATTGCACCAAAGCGTGAGGACACCAAAGGGGAAGTGGAACGGCGGGTTGTTGCCCAGCTCCTCTCCCTGATGGATGGCCTCAAGAGCCGCGGACAGGTGATCGTCATCGCCGCAACAAACCTTCCGGATGCAATTGATCCTGCGCTTCGGCGTGGAGGACGGTTTGACCGTGAGATCGAGATAGGAATCCCGGATAAAAAGGGAAGGCTCGAAGTCCTCCAGATTCACAGCCGCGGGGTTCCACTTGGAGATGATGTTGAGCTCTCGCATTTCGCAGATATCACCCATGGTTTTGTGGGTGCAGATCTGTCACTGCTCGTCAAGGAAGCGGCGATGCATGCACTCAGAAAGATCATTCCGAAGATCAATGTGGATGAAGATATCCCAACCGAGCTTCTGGATGAGCTGAAAGTTATCCGCGAGGATTTCGATGAGGCACTAAAGCATGTTGAGCCAAGTGCAATGCGTGAGGTGCTTGTCGAGGTGCCGGACATCCACTGGAGCGATGTCGGCGGCCTTGAAGATGTTAAAGAAGAGCTGAGGGAGGCAGTGGAATGGCCGCTGAAGTTCCCGGAAATATTCCAGAGACTTTCAACCAAGCCACCAAAAGGGATCCTCCTCTTTGGCCCTCCCGGCACCGGAAAGACGCTCCTTGCCAAAGCTGTGGCAAACGAGAGCGAGTGCAACTTCATATCAATCAAAGGACCCGAACTCCTCTCCAAATGGGTTGGCGAATCCGAGAAAGGTGTCAGGGAGATCTTCAGAAAAGCACGGCAGGCATCGCCGTCCATCATCTTCTTTGATGAAGTTGATGCGCTTGTGCCTCGCAGGGGAAGCTACACCGGATCATCCCATGTCACCGAGAGTGTGGTCAGTCAGATCTTAACGGAACTTGACGGGCTCGAAGAACTCAAGGACGTGGTCGTCATCGGTGCAACCAACAGGCCGGATATGATGGATACCGCCCTCATGCGTCCCGGGCGGCTTGAACGCCATATCTTTGTCCCGCCACCAGATGATGAAGGAAGGAAGCAGATCTTCAAGGTATACCTGAAGGATGAAGAAGGTGTGCTTGCAAAAGATATCGATCTTGACACACTGGTTGCTGAGACAAAAGGGTTTGTCGGTGCTGATATCGAAGCTCTTGTCCGTGAAGCAAAGCTCTATGCAATCCGTGATTTCATATCAAAGATGGGAGGCAGAAGCGAGATTGAGATGAAAGATGCGATGGAGAATATTCGTGTCACCAAGGATCATATCAGGCGGGCACAGGAGCGGGTGAAGCCATCCCTTGATAGCGATGCTATCGAGTCCGCCGAACGGCAGTCATGGGAGTTCCTCTATAACGAGGAGCAGAGGCGGATTCTGGAAAAGGCATTGAATGTTGCAAAACGTGCGCTCCTCCTTGAGAAAGGTGAGACGATTGCCGCTGCTGCAGAAAAAATCCGCAATCTTGTGACATCCGGCAGGAAACAGTTTGATGTGATCAGGGAACAAACAACAGAACTGGAAAAACTAATGGCTGAAGAGAAATGAGTGTGAAAGAAGAATGAATGAACCACCATCAGATGCATACAGGGAACTGATTGATGCGGTCAGGAAGATCATGGCAGAGTCAATGGACGTTGATCTGACATCCCCACGGGTTATGGGATTCCGTGTGGTTATCAACGGCTCCCCTGTGAACATCAGCCAGACACCATTCGACGAAGAGGAGCATGCAGTTGAGGTCTATGAGATTAATGACGATCTGATCATCGCAACTGATGTCTCAGGATATGATCCTGAAGAGATCAGGATCTTCTTTGAAGGTGGCCGTCTCCATATCGTATCACATGAGAGGAGAGAACCGATTGCCGTGGTGGATCTCCCACAGGTCGATCCTGATAACATCAGGATGAGCTGTATCAACGGTGTCCTTGAGATCATCTGCCGGAAAGATTCGGATAAAGGCCATCAGGTCATCCATCTCGAATAATCAGAAGGACAGGACGGGGAAAAATGTCCTGGAAGCAGATCCCCTCCTCCTTTTACACTAATTACAATTTTTTTCATTCCGGTTTTATATTCATGGTTCATAGAGCAGTTCCATCCTGCTGATTGTTGCCTGAACAATCCGCAACCATTAATCAGGCACGGGATGATATTCTGGGTATGACTGCAGAAGATGTCTTCTCGATTCCACTGGATGTACCGTTTGCGGCAGTTGATACCTTCATCGCAAACTACCAGAGGATAACACGCGGTACCGGGCGCCTGATGCTCTTTGCCGGCGACCAGAAGGTCGAGCACCTCAATGACGATTTCTTTGGCGAGGATATCCATGAAGATGATGCAAGCCCTGTGCACCTCTTCAAAATCGCCTCAGAGGGAAAAGTTGGTGTCTTTGCAACACAGTACGGACTTATCGTCCGGTATGGAATGGATTTCCCGGATATCCCCTATCTCGTGAAACTCAATTCAAAGACGCACCTGGTCAAGACCTCCCAGCAGGACCCCTACAGCCCCCTCCTTGTTTCGGTACAGGATGTTGTGGATCTCCGTGACAGGACGGGACTTGCGATCACAGCGGTTGGCTATACGATCTATATCGGGTCAGAATACGAGAGCGAGATGATGCGTGAGGCGCAGCAGGTGATCCTGGATGCACATAAAAACGGGATGCTTGTTGTGCTCTGGATCTATCCCCGCGGAGCAGCGGTTAAAGACGAGAAAGATCCGCACCTGATCGCAGGTGCAGCGGGAGTTGCCGCAGCACTTGGTGCAGATTATGTCAAGGTGAATGCTCCGAAGAAAGAAGGTGAAAAACCTTCTGATCTCCTGAAAGAGGCTGTTCTTGCAGCTGGCAGAACGAAGGTGGTCTGTGCTGGCGGCTCCTCCATCGATGAAAAGAAGTTCTTAACAGAACTCTATGACCAGATCCACTCCGGAGGAGCTGCAGGAAACGCAACCGGCAGGAACATCCATCAGAAAGGACTTGATGCAGCCGTCAGGTTCACAAATGCAATCTTCGCTATTACAATCGAAGGCGCATCTGTGGACGAGGCATGGAAGATCTATAGTGGGGAGTAAAGAGAGAACTTTCCCTCTCTACCTCTTAGATATAATAAAACCAAAGGGAGTCTTACCATCTCTGCATGAGCAGATCCTTCTTCAGTGATCCCGATCATTTTCACTTTTTTGGGCCCGCATTTGATCTCACCAATGATCATCTCACTTCTGACGAGAAGAAAAGACTGATCGGGATCATCGCTGAAACCTTTGAAGAGTATCCCGATTGCCGCGAAGTCACCCTTGCCCTGTCATCACTCTATGAGTCCATCGGGGATCATAGGTCAGCGTACAGCATATTGATTGATGATTACTTCTTTAGTGACTCTTCCCTCTGCATGATACGAAAGGCATTGGTCAATCGTTCACGGGATGGAGAATATGATGAAAAACTATTAGCAAACCTTACGAAACGGCATGACGATCCACAGTTAATGCGACGGCTATATGCCTTCCTTGGTTTTACTCTCATGAAAGATGATGAGGGGGCAGAAGAGCTATGGCATAATCTGCTGGAGGAAACATTGTTTCGTCCACCTTCCGGAACAGACGATATTATGGACCATTCCTATAGATATTCTGTATTCCACAATCTGTCATTCCGGGAGCAGATCGAAGGTATCAGATACCTTCTTCGAGCAGGAATCTCTGATAATCTGGAGGTAGAAATCGTCAGTTTTACCGAAGCCATACCATCGTACCTCAAAAATCTCCTCTCATTGATCATGCTCTTCAGATCTGATACTGAAGATGCGGATATACGGGATCCACTCACTGTGGTGATTGCTGCTGCTTTTGGGAGTGTCGAGATAATTGATGGCTTTCTTGCGGACGTTGAAAAGAGGCTGGATGATATATTTGTGGAATATATCGATGTACAGAGAGAGGAGGCAATTTCAATTGGTGAGGAGGCATTTGCCCTCATTCACCTCCTCAACTGGGCCGATGATCCAATCCTGCATGAAGAAGGGGTCCTTGATGAGTTTGAGAGACTCATGCAGAGTAAAAACTCCAGTGTCCTCATTATTGCAGATTGGATTATTCACGGGATTCCTGATGAGAGATTAAAAGATCTACCCCCGGAATATCAAACCGGTTATTTCCTGAAGAGAGCTGAGCTCCTCGAAGATTATTATGAGGATGAACGTGATGATGAAAATACCTCTTTAGAAGAGCTAGATGAGAGGGTACCTGATGAGATACTTGCACTGAGCCCCGAAGAAGTGATTGAACTGGGTAATATTGAACTCTTTTTCTCCTATCTCAGGGATCATATCAGTGATGGCAATTATCTCGACATGAGCGGAACCTTCATTGAACTGGGTCTCGATCTTAGCCGGATGGACGAAGTGTTCGACCAAAAATCTGTGTTTATGGAATATAAATGTAAACAGGCACTGACGATTATCGAGTCATACCTCTTTGTCCAGGACAGGAATTACAAGCGAGCAGAGGCGCACATACATCAAGGTGAGATGGATCCGGACGAGGCCGAACTCTTCCTGGCAAGGATCTATCTCCAAACAGAATCTCCGAAGAAAGCAGTTGAAATCTGTGAGAAGCTTCTGAAAAAGAAGCGTGTCGGGGTTGACCCCTACCCGATCCTGATCCAGGCATACAGGGCAGCAGGCAGTGAGAAGAAGGCACAAAAAGCCGAAAGGGCAATGAGAAGTCATGAGTAGAAACGGCTTTTTGTATTGAGAGGAGGGAGGGGAATGCATCCCTCTCATCACCCGCCTAGTCAATGCAGAAAGGATTCAGATTTGTGGCTGAGGCATGCCTCCTGACTTTTCCTCTGTAAGCAGCCAGTACCAGAGGGGCAGGTAGCGGATCGTTTTACCAGATAGTATCTCCTCATCAAATAAGTCAGAGGTCAGTATAAGACCCTCAGACACCCCAAAATGATTCATTGCAGAGAGAAGCCCCTTTATTTCCCTTTCTCGTGTCGATGGATCAGAGAGGTCGATTGATACCTGGATTAATTCAAACGATTTCAGATCTGACTTCAGAACAAAATCCACTTCAAGTCCTTTTTCATCCTGCCAGTAATAGATATCATGGCCTGTTCGGTAAAGCTGGATGAAGACCAGATTCTCAAACAGCCGCCCGATATCCTCAGAGAACCGAAATGAAACTGCGTTCATCATACCGGGATCGATACAATAGAGTTTTCTCGGTTTATTCATCTGTTTCCTGAGCGAATCATCATAGTGCCTGACAGAGAAGAGAAGAAATGCATCCTCAAGATAGGAGATATAGTTTATTATTGCATCTGTACTGATCGTCTGATAACCGGAGAAGAGCCTTCTCAGTGAATTAAAGGTATGAGGCTTTGCCACATTGGATATACAGAAGATTGCTAATTCCTTGAAGAGAGCGGAATTTCTCACCCCATACCGGGTCACGATATCCCGAAAGATGATATCATCAAAATACGACTGGAGAAGTACGGTTTCATCTGCTGAGGGATAGAGAATAACCTCCGGGAATCCTCCGCGAATGAGATATTCATGAAATATCCTCTTTATATCAGATCTCTTCTCTGAATAGGGCAGTGTTTTCAGATCAACAGGGATGTTATGGTACTCTACACACTCGCTGAAACTGAAAGGATACATCCTGGTTGAAAGGTGCCTTCCGGTGAGGCGGTTTGCGACCTCTTCAGAGAGAAGTGATGCATTCGATCCACTTATGATGATCTTGAGGTTTCTTTTTCTATCATATATGCCCTTAATCCACAGTTCCCATCCAGGAAAATTCTGGATTTCATCAAGAAAAAAGTATAACCTCTCATCATCTCCACCAGGATAAAGTTCCCTGAAAGTGTCGATTAATCGGTCAAGCTCATCTCCATTCAGAGGCTGTAGCCTGTCGTCATCGATATTGAGATAGAGTATTCTGGATTTGGGAACACCATTATTGATCAGCTCCTCAATCTGTTGAAACATGAAATATGTCTTTCCGCATCGCCTCACGCCAATGATATCATTGATATGAGGGAGTTCAAGCTGTATGCTGGATCGCCGGCGATATAGCTTCGGAAGATCCCTCTCCTGCCACTCAATGATCGCAGCCTTCAGTTTGCCAACGGTATCCATGATCTAGAGTTGACATATGTATTCATATACCTATCGTCTATAAACGATAAAAAATCGGAATTTTATCGTATGTAGACGACAGACCTGGGGGATGAGCATTAAGTCATACCACGTACCAGACTCCCAGATAGGACATATAAAGAAATGAAACTGATTTTAAAAGCAGATGATGCTGATATGGGGATTCGAACCCCAGTCGTCGGCGTGAAAGGCCGACATGATTGGCCACTACACTATATCAGCCATGCAACAAAAGTGCTATACAAAGTAGACCTCTGGAAATAAAAAGATATTGATATACCTCTCTCCAGCAGACTGCTTTTTCTCTATTCTGATACTCAAATCAGACCGGAGTGCCTTCGGTCTCGGTGATGGTTTTGAACGCGGCCATGATCTGTTTGGTGATGGGGCCGGGCCGCCCGCTGCCGATTGCCCTTCCATCAACTTTCACGATCGGGGCAATCTCAGCAGCAGTTCCGGTAACGATCATCTCGTCTGCGGTATAGAGATCAAAGAACCCAAGCTCTATCACTTTCAACTGGATGCCAAGTTTCTCTGCAATCTCAATGAGGACATCCCGGGTGATTCCTTTCAGGTTCGTCAGGGTATGAGGAGCATAGATGATCCCATTCTTAACCAGGAAGATATTATCGCCGGATCCCTCTGATATCCTGCCCTGTGCATCGAAGAAGATCGCCTCATCCCCGCCCTTGTAATTTGCCTCAATCTTGGCGAGGATATTATTGAGATAGTTCAGGCTCTTCACATTGGGTGGGAGGGCATCCGGTGCATTCCTTCGTATGGCAACAGTGACGGCAGTCAGACCCTTTTCATAGAGATCACCATACATTGCACCCCATTCCATTGCAATACAGACAATAGTTGGTTTTGGACAGTGGCGGGGATCAAGTCCCATCGTACCGGCTCCACGGCTGACAATCGGGCGGATATATCCGTTCTTAACCCCGTTTCTCCTGACCGTCTCGATGATAATTTCGGCAAATTCGTCTTTTGAGACAGGCACAGCCATATCGATCATTTTGGCAGAGTCATAGAGCCGGTCGATATGTTCCTTTAAACGGAATATCCGTCCATTATAGCTGCGTATCCCTTCAAAAACACCATCACCATAGAGGAAACCATGGTCAAAGACCGAAACCTTCGCCTCCCCTTCAGGAAAGAATTTTCCATCGATGTATATTTCCATGTAAGAGTATTGGAAAGAGGATCAATGTATTAGTTTTGCTTCGTACCTGATCCGCAGCAACACTCAAGAAATGTCCCAATCATATCAGCACTTGCAACAGGGTGGAGATGGGCATAGCTGCCAACCGAATTATTCACAAGAATCCCGTCATTTCCAGAAGTGATCCCCTTCCCACGTGAAAGCCTGAATGCATACTGTTGATTGGAGTCCATCTGGATCTCACTATAATGGAACTCATGACCCCGAAATACCGCTTTTCCGAGGGGACCGGTGAGCGACTCGCCTTCAACGTATCCAAGCACCCGTCCTGAAGGAATCAGGGTCCTTCCGGGAAAAACACCACACATCTCATGAGTGGATGATGTTTCCTGCTCCTGCCATCCTGCCTTTCTGGTGATCGATCTGGTGAGATACATCAGACCGCCGCATTCGGCATAGAACGGGATGCCATTCTCTGAAACACCAGCTATTGCATTCCGCATTCCGGTATTGTCTTCCAGTACTTCAGTATAGAGTTCCGGATAGCCGCCGCCGATTATGTAGCCATCAGCACTGGGGAGGCGATCATGTATCGGAGAGAAGAAGACGAGGTCTGCTCCGCGTGCGCGGAGGAGATCAAAGAGATCCGCATAATAAAAGGTGAAGGCCTCATCATAGGCGATGCCAATCGTAAGAGCCATTTCATTGTGTGGATGAAATGCCGGATGAGGGGTTCCGGGGTGGAGAGGTTCCTCTGCAATCTTCAGGAGGGCATCAATATCGATAAACTCCTCGATAACACGGGTAATTGTCAGGATTCGATCCTGAAATGCGCTGTCCTCACTCCCTTCCCGAAAGGGAACGAGGCCGAGGTGCCGCATTGCAAGCTCCATCTCCGGCATATTCGGGACTGCCCCGATGACAGGTATTCCGCAGAAGTGCTCGATTGCACCTTTGGCCTTCTCAAGGTGTCTTCCCCCCGACACATTGTTTAAGATCACACCTTTGATCCGCACATCCGGATCGAAGCTCTGAAATCCCCTGACAATCGCAGCGGCACTCCGGGTAATACTCTTTGCATTGATGACAAGGATTGTATTGACACCAAGCGTCTTTGCAATCGATGCCGTACTCCCGGTATCTCCAAGTACTTCAGATCCTTCATAGAGCCCCCTCACACCTTCAATGACGCCGATATCAGCACCTGCTGCAGCATGCGAGTAGATACCCCGGAGGCCCTCTGCATCAAGGACATAGCTATCGAGATTTCGGCATGGCCGTCCGGTGACACCGGTCAGGTATGAGGGATCGATGTAATCCATCCCCACCTTGTAGGTCTGGACGGACATTCGTTTTGCGAGGATTGCGGAGATTGCAAGCGTGATACTCGTCTTTCCGCAACCCGAGCGGTCACCAGAGATCAGGAGGGTACGCATTTCATGCTCCTGAGCACCGCTCCAAATTCACTCTCCACAATTGAACGGACACCAAGGGTCTTTGGATGGAGATCGATCTCCACCAGTACATGCTGGTGGCCGAGTTCGCGGAGTGGTGCTACCTGCCGTGGTCCGTTGGTAATCGAGAAGACGGTGATTCCTTCAGTATATTCTGCCGGGACTGCATGAGGAACACCCACGATAAAGAGAAAGTCAGGCTTCTTCTCCCGGATCAGGCGACCCAGATCATCTCCAAGAGCTCCATATTCATCAAGAGAGCCGAGTATCGAGAGCGGGAGACCTCTTTTCTCTGCTTCAGTGCGGATCCGCTCTGCATCGCCCCTTACTTTAGGAAGACCGCGATCTTCGAGATTTGCATAATAGATAATATCCGCATCCGGTGCCGCTTCATGGAGCGCACAGAGTTCATCCATAAACATGTATGCCGTCTCCTTCTTGGCATTCATGATCGCCATCCCTTTCTTCCCACCGCATGCACAATCCAGGAGAGCCTGTGCGGCGATATGTTTCAGATCCCCACGCTCAGGCTCGATGTACTTCCGGGATGCCGCACCACGAAGCCGCTCAACTTCATTTGCCTTTGCGAGGAGATGGCGCTGCCGTGCCAGTTCATCTTCGCTGATCCAGCCCACCCTTGCAGCCGGTTCAAGGGCGGCGATTACCCCGTCGATATTCTCGGAAAAACCTGCATGGATATCTACTGAGATTGCCGGAGTGGTAATACCCGAGGAGTCAATTGCAGCCTGCATATCCTCCCCGATGATCATCGAGACACAGGTCCCGATAACCGCGATTCTCCCAGGCGAGAATGTCTTCTCGGCATATCTGAGAACATCCTCAAGAAGCTGCTGCCCCCCGAAGATAAATTCGTTATCAGCAAGGGATGTGGTGATCACCCGGAGCCCGTCCTCTTCAAGGAGGCGGGCATGTTTGAACGAACACCCTGACGGACCATGGAGTATCGCGACATCGACTCCGAGATCACGGGCGGTATATAGGGCGGCTACAATGGAACTTGGGCGTGGCTGAATGTACTGCATAGTGGTTTTATCTCCATGTTTTTACTGCCAGAAGAAGGATTGTTCCCGGCGTGCGGGGTGCATGACGTCGTGCTTCTTCAAGTGAAGAGGCGACAGTGGCATCGGAATGGCAGGATACAATCCCGGCATCGGGATTCATGACTACAAGCGTTAGTATATCGGGATTGATATCCTTTATCGCTCGTTTGATATCGGATTCTGCAAAATTTTCACAGACCGCATGCTGATCCTGCCCTATGATAAGATGGAGCGGGGCGTCCGGCTGTATCCGGCGTGCATAGGCTGCTGCCTCAATGGTTGTGTCTGCCGTCGTCCCACTGTTTGAGGCATCAACGATCAGGCATCCATTCTCTCTCCCGGTCTGCATTCTGCCGGGAAGAGCTTCAAAAGAGGAGAGAGGTGAGGGATTAATTCCAAGAAGGCAGGCTGCAGCAGCGGCGGTCATCAGGGGTATACGGTATCCCTTCAGTAAGAGGAGCGGATGGTCGAAAGAGCCGCTTATCCCGTCATACTCATACTGAATCGAAGAGCCATCATATGAGACAATCTCTCCAACAGTATGCTGATCCGGATGGTGATCCAATGATATGCCATCAGGAAGAAGGACCCGCCTGCACGTCTTTAATGATTCACATTTTGCAGCAAGGGCTGATTTCTTCCCACAAGCGATTTTGTAATCATCTGCCGAGGTAAGTATCCCAAGATCTCCTCTCCCCGGAACACCAAGAGAACACTCACCTATCAGCCAGCCATGAATGGAATGAGCCAATCCGGCAGGGGCGATAAGACTGGCTGGAGTGATACTCGTTCGGCCAAGCATCTCTTGTTCGGGATAGCGAAGGGTTCCTCTTGAGGTATGCAGGATACCGGCGCCAGACATCAGGTGGGCAAGTACATAGGCTGTTGTCGTCTTTCCGACAGCTCCGGTGATCTCGATCAGAGGATCTGGCAGATCAGATCCGATCAGCATTCCTGCTGCCTGGTGGTGGGTGATCAACGGCATCCCTGCATGGAGCAGGGGGTACGCAGGATCAAGATGAACCGGGGCAATACAGCAGGAATATGTTGTTACCATTGCTTTTTCCGGAGTGATGCCTTCACTGCCCCGGTATACATCCACAGAATCGACGGAATATCCCTGCTCGCGGAGGGCGGAGGCGATCACTCCTCCGCCATGAATAGTATCGAGCGCGAGCAGGCGCATAGATCGATCAGAGGTGATCGCGGATGGCATTCTCCGCATTCTTCAGCATCAGTTCGGCAAGGAGCGGGTCACCGCCGATCGGATCGGCATACACGAGTGGGAGATCTTTCCCGTTCAGCTTCACAACTCCTCTCTTCTTTCCTTCTTCAAGACCAAGGATACCCGGGATATCCTTGAGGATATGAACACCCTTTGCGAGGAAGAGCGGAACAACAACGAGAAGATCGATATCCTCCTGTGAGAACGACTGTATTGACTCCTCTACAGAGGGTTCATTCATGCTCATAAACCCTGCCTTGACGATATAGCCATTATTCTTCGCGGCGATGAGAGCGGCGGTGCTCTCGACAAGTTCCTTGTTATGCGGGAGTTTGCTCCCATGTCCAACCAGTAGTAAGCCTTTCTTAGCCATTATACTAGAGTTGTACAATTATAGGTAAAAAGTATTATCGATTCGGTTTGAGAGAGGGAGATCCAAACTACTATCCCTTATCATTTCTAATTATAGTGAATCTATGATGGAGGCATACGAACGGTTTGAGCTGCTGATGAACCAGCAGATCGTCAGGACACCCATTGCACTGGCATCCATGGCCGGAATGGTGGATGCTGCATATGCACTTGAGCGGGGTGGGCATATCGGTGCTGCGTTCCTTGGGGGTTTCTCCATCGATGAAGAGACGGTACTCGCAAGCCACGATCTTGCCGAAGCCGGGAGAGCCGAGTTCTTCTTCCCAGATCCGATAGAAGGGATCCGGGAAGAAGTCTTGAAGCTGAAGGGATCAGACATTGTGCCCGGCATCAATCTCCGGGGGTCCTCGGTTGCATCGTTTGAAGTACTCGCTGATGAGCTTGGGGATATCGCAGTTTATGAAATAGATGCACACTGCCGCCAGTTGCCGATGATCAAGGCAGGTGCAGGCGAGCATCTGCTCACCCACCACCATGATCTCTGTTCGATTGTAAAAGCCCTAAAAAAATTTGATATCTGCGTCTCGGTGAAGCTTCGTACCGGACACACTGACGAGCGGGCACTGGCAAAAACACTCTGGAAAGCCGGTGCTGATATCATTCATATTGACTTGATGGACGAAGGGTACCAGAAGATCCGCCAGATCAGAAACTCCTGCCCCTTACAGATAATTGCAAATAACTCAATGCACTCATATGATCGGGTGATGGAGCAGTTCTCCCATGGTGCGGATCTCGTCTCTGTTGCGCGGAAAGCCGATCTCCATACCCTGAAAGGGCTGGATGCTGCGATCCGACGATATGCCGATGAAACCGGATGGTATAACGCACCAAAGCAGCTCTGCCGGGGAGGTGATCTCAGGGCTCTTGCATTCTGCTGTATGCCGGTGAAGGAGTGCCCCCTGCTCCCGGTTCTGAAAGGAATCGACATGGGACGGGAATCGTATGTCCACTTAAAACAACAATCTGTTTTGAATACGCCTCTTCAGGAAGGGGCACACACCTGTTTTGGGAGCCTTGCCTGGTGCTGTAAAACCTCAACTCCCTGTATGTTCCGCGACATGACACTTAAGAATCTGAATATCCAGAAGACAGAATATATGAAGTATAAACGGAGACTTGCCGAGAAGATAATGGAGGAGATCTTCCATGAAGTGCCCGCCGACATCCCGTGCTGAGTTTGCACAGCTCGCAATGATGCTTGAGGTGACGGCATATTCAAAGCCGGGGAATGTCGACCGCTGCCATGATTATGAAGATACCCGGCTCGAACATTTTCTTGCATCTGTGATCGCCTGCCGCCACACCCTTGATGCAGTTGAGGGGGGAAAATTCGGTATCGGGGAGGGGATCTATGATGCAGTTGTCAGGACCAACTGCCATTCCGGCGGCAACACCCATTTCGGGGCATTTATTCTTCTTCTGCCGCTTATCGCCGGACGAGATATTCCGGGCGCTCTGCGGCTGATCAAGGAGACGACGGTTGACGATGCTGTCCTCTTCTATCGTGCATTTGCAGAGACACAAGTCCGGGTGATCGAAACTGACGGGCTGGATGTAAATGATCCCGAGTCGATTGAGCAGATCAGAAGAGACGGGATGACTCTCCTCGATGTGATGGCATATTCTGCACCAAAAGACATGATCTGCCGTGAATGGGTGGAAGGCTACACTCTGACCAGAAGGTTTGCAGATCGGCTCCATGATACAGGCGGCGGTGCCGGATCTATCAGTCCTCTTTTCATCCGCCTGATGTCAGAGGAGATGGATACCTTCATCGCCAAGAAGTTCAATGCAACAATTGCTGAGGAGGCGATGGCGATGGCACAGGAGGTGCAGGCAGGGCGGCGGACGGTTACCTCAATGGATGAGGAGTGTGTCCGCCGCGGCATCAATCCCGGATCTCTTGCGGACATCACCATCGCCGGGATTTATCTCGCACTCACCGAGGGATGGCAATGGGACCAATAAACAATCATCCCCCTGATGAAACCACCCGGAAGGAGAGCATCATGCATGATAGCATCCTTCTGGAAGGAATCAACGAGGTGATCGGCACCACCCACATGAATGCCGCACCTATGGGCGTCATCCTCCGGGGGGGTCGCTACACCCTCGCCCTCTTCAAGGGAAGCCATACTGCCGAAAATATTATCCGGGACGGCTGGTTTGTCGCAAACCTGATCCATGATCCGGTGATCTATGTTGAGTCTGCATTTGGCGATCTCCCGGATGATGCCTTCACCACAGAAACAATCGACGGCACTCCGATGCACCGCCTCGCCACAGCCGAGGCATGGGTTGCCTTCAGGGCAGAGGTGATCGGCGAGAGCGGCGAGGCATACAGCATCCTCCTCACACCACTTCAGGAAGAGGTGATCGTCCGCTCCATCCGTCCGGTGAACCGGGGCTTCAATGCGATCATCGAGGCGGCGGTGCACACCACCCGGTACATCATGAACCATGATCCAAAACTGGAATGGCTGATCCGGCATCACCTGGCGCTCGCAAGGAAGTGCGGGGGCGAGCGGGAGAAGGAAGCGGCGGGGATGATTGAAGAGTTGTTAAAATAGAAAAGGGGGATTGGGTTAGAACTGCTTGTCAAAGATGACCTGTTCTGAACCATCCTGGAATTTTGCGACAATTAATATTTTTTTACCAGTTATTACTTCATCAATTACAGTGCTTGAACCAACAGCTGGCGCAGTTGTTAATAATGGCGCATTCGGATTTCCATCCACGGTATAATTTACATTTACAATTGATCCCATATCAGCGCCACCTTGCCATGTGATGATTCCAGCACTTGCATTATCCGCAACCGTCAACCCAACAACCTTCGCACCCTGGACATTGCCCACGAGCCCGAAGACAAACGCTGCAATGACTGCAGCAAGGATCACCGTGATGGCGACCATCAGGATAACACCGATAACCGGTGATACCGCATCGTCATTTCTCTTCATAGACATAATCATTCACCTCACATCACCGGAGAGCCATTTTGGATTTCCGGTGTGTATGATGAGTCAATGGGAGATGAACTATATAAATACTATGTCACCAGGTGCAGAGAGAAAGAAAAACCATTCATATACGGTCGGAGGAAATATTATTTCCTTAAAAGTTTATTGAGGATTATTTATTTCCTCGCTAGGTACCGGATCGCCCCATCCGCCTCCTCAGAGACCCAGTCCGGAAGGAGCCCGGCAAGGAGCCCCCGCAGATAAGCGCCGGCAATCAGAGGGGTACATAGGGGGTGATCGGCCGGAATCGTGAAATCAGTCCGGATAGTAATCTGAGTATTGCCCTTCCGCTCATAGGGAACTCCGATCGTGATCAGGAAGCTCTCGACAATAGTGAGGATATCCTCTGCCTGCACCCGCTCCCGGAATCCACAACCATGCTCCTGACCGAGTGAATAAGTGTGCCGGGAAACAGCCTCACGGATCTCAGGAGATGGATCTTCGGCAAGACGGGCAAGGAGGGGATCGGCGATCCGGTTCTTTCCAAAGAACCTGGAGGTCTTGCTGATCGTCCAGTCACGTGCAAACGAAGATCCAAAACCCATCCCAAAAACCTCTATCCCGGCTCCAAAGGCTCCTTATCCCTATCCCTACCCCTATCTCCATTCCTATCTGACAACTCCGGTGATCATGCACCCGATTCCGGCAATCTGGAAGAGACGGGCGATCACAATAGACCCGTACGAGATGGCCGTCTCCCCCTGCACAATCGCCACAATATCCGAGAAGACAATACCGATTACCAGAAGAAATAATCCCAGGTTAAAGAGAAGGAGCGTTCTATCCTTCACCCGCTTATAGCTGAGGTACACAAGCACATTCAATGCCGCACCCATCAGGAGGGTGATGATCGCAAGTAATCCATGAAGTAATTCAAAAGCCATGCCAATCACCCAAACAGAACGCCTTAACCAACATATGTCTGCTCCTTAATCTTCTTCACTGCCAGAATGGTATTTACCTCTCGAACCCCGGGATGTGCCTGGAGCGGCTGAATGAGATCGTTTTTAAGCTCCGAAATATCTGATGTCACCGCTTTTATCAGGTAGTCGTTTGGCTCAAGCACCTCAAAGACCTCCCGCACAATCTGTTTCCCTGAGAGATAGGTAATGAGATCTCCTGCGGAATCGGGATCAACCTTGATCGAGAGGAAGGATACCAGCCGGCGGGGGAAGAACTCGGGATTGACCGCAATCGTAAACCGCTCGATCACGCCTTCCTGCTTCATCCGCTCGATCCGCTTGAATACTGTCGAGGGGGCAATGGAGAGCCGCTTCCCAAGGTCCGCCAGCGGTATTTTGGCATCCCCCATCAGCGCGTCAAGGATGGCATGATCGGTTGCATCCATTATGGTGATGATGGTTAATGGGATCAGATTAAAGAATCGGTTTGTCTTTTGGAAGCCGGCCACTTCCAGAAGGGATCCGGCACCGCCCCGCCTGAAGGAAGGTGGATCGCCTCCCGGATTGCACCGTCGATGAAGCGTTTGGCACCTGCCACTCCCCCACGGAGATCCCGTCCCAGGCTGAGCTCTGCGGCAATCGCAGAGGCAAAACAGCATCCCGAACCATGAACTTCATAGGGATATCGCGGGGCAGAGAACGCCTCTTCTCCATTCCAGGTCATAAATAGATCGACCGAAGCATCTCCGCTTCCCAGATGGCCGCCTTTCAGGACAACCGCATCAGCGCCATATGAAAGGAAGACTGAGCCAGCCTCCCGCATATCCTCGAGGGAGCGAATTGGCGCAATACCGCTTAGAATCTCCGCCTCAGGGATGTTTGGAGTGACGACTGTTGCCCGCGGGATCAGCCCGTCTCTCAGGAGCAGAAGAGCATCTTCGGTGATAAGCCGATGGCCGCTTGTCGAGACGATCACCGGATCGAGGACAAGGGGGGCGCCCGTCGGGAGTGAGTCAATCACCGCCTCGATAACATCCATATTCCCAAGCATCCCGGTCTTCCATGCAGAGACAGAGAACTCCTCACAGAGGGTGGTAATCTGTGCCGAAACAGAATCAGCTGACTGCACCCATGCCCCCGCAACTTTCCGGGTATTCTGGGCGGTGACTGCGGTTACCACAGAGAGACCATAGACCCCATATGCGGCAAATGTCTTCAGATCGATCTGAAGCCCGGCGCCCCCGCTCGGATCCGAGCCGGCGATCGTACAGGCAGTGGGGGGGAGTGGAGCAGTCATATCAGTAGAACTCTCACCCTCCCACATCATGAGAGTTGCGATTCAGGTGCGTGCGCTCCGGTTCGCCAGAACAGTATCATTACAGCATCTCAGATGCACTTGGATCACGCCTTTATTGCCCCTCCCGATCAACAGAATCGTATATGGATATAGAGGGATATGTGCGCAGGCATCTGGCTGAAGGATGCCCCGATGATGAACTGCGCATCCGACTCCGCGACCGGATCCTTGAGATAAAAGATCTCACCCCGGAATATGCCAATGCATTTGCCGCTGCCGCAATCGAGGAAGTAAGGCTCACTGAGGGGCTGAAAGGAGATCTCTTCACCTATGAGAAGGCTGGCGTCTCCATGGGTGAGTTTGGCGTTGGATCCCGTGGAACAGGTGACTTCTATGCGCACCGGAAGATCGCCCAGATCATCGGGGACACGGGTGCATCGGTCGGGGTATTGGAGATGGATGATGGCGGAGTCGTTCAGGCAGGGGGCCAGTACATCATCGCAACTGTTGATGGCATGCATTCCCGCCTCTCGGACTATCCATTCCTTGCTGGCTTTCATGCCACACGGGCAACCCTCCGTGATGTCTATGTGATGGGAGCAACACCTGTCGGCCTCATCTCGGATATTCATGTGGCAGATGATGGCGATGTTGCAAAGATCTTCGACTACACAGCCGGTATCACCACCGTCTCAGAAGCACTGGGTGTTCCGCTCATCGCCGGATCAACCCTCCGTATCGGGGGCGATATGGTGATCGGCGACCGGATGACAGGATGTGTCGGTGTCGTCGGCGTTGCAGAGCATATCACCGCCAGAAGAAAAATCATGCCGGGCGATCTCTTCCTGATGACGGAAGGATCCGGCGGCGGCACCATTGCCACAGCTGCAATCTATTCAGGCAATGCAGAATACGTGGAAGAGACGATCAACCTCAATTTCCTCAGGGCATGTGATGCACTCGTCCGGGATCCAATCTTCACAGAGATCCACGCGATGACCGATGTCACCAATGGGGGGCTCAGGGGTGACACCTATGAGATGGCAGAGACCGCTGGCTGCCGGATCGTCATCGAAGAAGAAAATATTCGGACGCTTATCAATCCGCGTGTTCTCGCTCTCCTCGATAAGCTTGGAATTGACTATCTTGGCGTATCCATCGACTCGCTCCTTGTCGTGGTTCCTCCGGAGGCAGCAGAACGCGTCATCTCTGTAATAAGAAAAACAGGAGTTGCCGTTGCAATCATTGGCCGGGCAGAAGAAGGACCAGCAGAATCGATCCTCCTCTCCGGCGGGATTGAGACCGACTTTTCGCCACAATTCCGTGAGGCTGCCTATACCCCGCTGAAGAAGGTCGTTGAAAAGCAGAGCGGGAATTTCGAGGAGATGAAAAGGAAAGTTGACCGTGCAGCAGATGCGGCATTGGAGAAGAAGCAGCGGATGCTGAAGAGACTGCAATAGTCTCTCTTAATCTTCCTCGCTATCATTTAGGGGTATTTAAAGCAGGTGCGGCGCGGGTATCGGGGGGCGGGTTCGCGAGGGAACAGGATGACAGAGATGATACACCCTTGCTCGAGAGAGCTACCTGAAAGGCGATTCAGAAAGAATCGGGTGTTTATCTGCTCTGGCAGCCCCTATATACATTCCCGCCTCTCCCGCGCTAGCATCTGCGGTAGCCCAGTACAACCTTCCTGCGAAGCATGTGAGGACGGGGACGGGGTGGTGGGGGAACAATGCCTCAGTGAACAGATCCTATTGATAGTTTAACACCTGATACACAGATGTTGACTCGTACCCTATTTAAAACCCACACGAATCAGCAAATTGCCTTTTTCTTACTCCTTTTTTCCACTTACACAGACATTGAATGCAAGATAGGGTATATGCGCCTCGATGAATGGCTCAAACCTCTGAGCAAAGGAAAATAGCCTGGGAGAGAGGGTATAGTGTGCGAATGAGCAGCGGGCGGATTGAACATCAACAAAACCAGCCTTAGAGAACATATCCTCCATCTCTTTTCCGGTATAGTAATCCTCCCCAAAATCACCTACTCCAATCTTATTGAATCCAAGACGCTCACCGAGCCGGTAGAAGAAAGGCACCATGCAGGTGAGCGTATTCCAGGAGAGCGTACAGACTGCTATCTGTCCGCCAGGTTTCAGAATGCGATATGATTCACGCAGCATTGCTTCGGGATCATTCAGATAGGTGAAGGCAAGAAGGCTTGCAATGCTGTCAAATGTCTCATCCTCAAATGGGAGAACATCAGCTGTTCCGACAAGGAATTCAGAATCAGGGCACCGGAGACGCCCCATCCTGACCATGCCGGGAGAGATGTCAAGCCCGATAGCCTCCTCCCCGGTTTTATTATAGTGTTCGATAAAGATTCCTGTTCCACATCCAAGATCCAGAAGGAATCCCCGACTTTTGAGTCGATCAAGAACAAGTCCGCTCAGATGCTGATGGTACAGCCGTCCCTGCCTGAGGTCGTACCGCTGATCATAGACCCCGGCAACCTCATCATAATGTGCCTGTACTTTTGCCCTGCTCATATCTTCAACTCCTCTAAACGCGCCAGAAAGGCATTTACCTGGAGATATTCATTCCCGGACTGCCCAAGCATCGCATCAGCCTCTGCAAGGAGAAGCGTTGCATTTGGATCATTACAACAGACTTTCAACGAATTCCGGAGCGTCATGATACATTCCCGTCCCGAAAGACCGTATTCTATCATCAGGCTTTCTGCACTCTTTACAGCTGCCAATTGGTCGCCCCGCCTGATTGCATCCAGAATCACATCCCCAAACCTTGAGATCTCGGTATCATCTATCTCCTCCGGACGAATGGGAGTGCCAAGCTCCACTGCCACCTGAAGATGCATGATCGCCTTCCTGAGATCTCCCCGCACTGCAATCGCGAGTAATGCTATATCTTCATCAGGGATCTCACCCGTTCTTCCTTCACGATCAAGGATCTCACGCAGAAGAGCTTCAATGAGACTGCTTTCAATCGGTAGGAAAGAAAGGGGAAGGGTACGGGAGCGAATCGGACTGATGAGTGCTGAGGGTTGTGTTGTTACAAAGATAAAACGGCAGGTGGCGCTGAACCGCTCCATTGTCCGGCGCAGGCCGTTCTGGGCATCATGGGATAGTGCATCTGCACAATCAAAGACGATCACCCGGAATTCACGGTTGAGTGGCTTGAGGGAGGCATGCCACCGGACGATATATTTAAAATTGGAGAGAACACTCTGGCTTTTCTGGTACAAAGGAGTGAATTTCGGATTAGCCTCAAGATAAGCACGGCCCTGTGAGAAGAGTGTTCCGGATGGAATCACCGTTACATTTTCCGAAACGTGATCCTGATAAATGAGCTCGAGAAAGGAATCAAGCGCAGTAGTCTTTCCGGACCCGCGGGGACCGGAGAGAAGAAGATGCGGAAACGAACCGGAATCGGCAAAATATTTCAGCTGGCGTTTTATATGCTCCTCTCCAAGGATCTCATCGAGCCCGTCCGGCCGATACTTCTCTATCCAGAGCATCAGGCCAACCTCTCTCTCATCTCTCTCAATGCATCTGCAAGGAATTTCTGGTTATCGATCGAAGCCGCTAATGTATGTAGATCTCCAGCCATCTCAGTTCCACAGGCTTCTGTGATCGCAGGGAGTGCACGGGTCAGTTCATCGATAATCGGAAGTGTGGCAAGCCGGGCGGTTCGTGAGAGCGGATTTAGGTCGATTGCAATGACGACCCTTCCCATCTTCCGGAGCGCCTCGCACCGGTCTCCATCCTCAAGCGCAACCAGAATGAGATCGGCAGATCCTATACCCTCAGGCAGGCAGAGGCCGCGATCATGAGCAAGCGGGACGAGCCGCTCGCATTCACCCATCAGCACCTCCACACCATGAGCGGCAAGGTGATCTGCAACCTGCTGCATCCTCTCCTCAGTCCGGTGAAAGAGATTCACTTCAACTGCCACTCCTGTCCTCTTCTGAAACACTGCTATCTCCTCTGCTGCAAGGGCGGCGCAGTTCCCGTTCACCGAGAAGACGGGACGAACTGCAGAGAGGATCAGCCGGGAGGCGAGACGCTCTGCTTCAGCTGCACTTGCAGTCGTCCGCTCACCAATCAGGTAGTCAAATGCCTCACCCCGTCCATGTGCCGCAAGACCCTCAAGCGAGACAAGACCGCTCCGGGCAGCCGCAGCAAGAGATTCACGGACCATGAGTGACTTGTATCGGGGATGATCGCGGGGTATCATTGTTACACCTCACAAATTATTGGTCCTTCATCTGCAACGGAGGTGACATACACTTTTCCAAACTGCGAAAGAACTGCCTCTGATTCCTCCCCAAAAGCAAAGACACCCTCACCCAGCATCGTCATGGATGCAGGAAGATTCGCATCATCACAGGCAGAGAGGATGGAACGGACCTGATGCGTTATCAGGCCGGATGCCTCAGCAAACTGCCGTGAAAGTTTGAAAAAATCATCGATATCTGCCGGACATCTACCGGGATATGCCAAGGCAACCCGTTTCATGGATTCTGGAGAAGAGAGCACCTGCTGTGTGGAGATTGGGGAGAGGCTGAGGATCACAATCTGCTCGTCATGAACAGGAAGTCTGTGTGCAACTCCCCCTATACCGGGTGCTGTACGGCAGACGAGTCCTCCGCCAAGTTCTGCTGCCACATCACCAAGTCCGTTTCCATAGGAAACCTCAATCTCATGAGAAAGACGGGCAATCTCCGGCATTCCCATTGAGAGAGAGAAGAGTTCATCTGCTGCAGTGATTGTTGCCAGAAGAGAGGCGGCAGAGAGGCCGAAACCCGATCCGATTGGAAGGAGGGACTCTGTCCTTACCAGAGCACGCACCCCAATCCTCTCCAGTGCTTCCTCAATCGGGGGGGATCCGATCGTCTCCACCCCATCTGCAACAACGAGAACCTCCGTCTCTTTTGACCGCTCCACGGTAGCTGTCACTCCTTGGCTGAGGACAAGTCCGGCGCCGATGCTTCCGGTATCTTCAGGCGTCTCTCCCATAATCCTTGAGAAGTAGCCGGATATATGGCCCGGTGAGAAGGCTTTCACAGACGCCGGCATAGCTCGAAGGCAACCTCCTCTTTTGTTGAAACAGAAACATCAGGACCATCTCCCATGATCAGAAATGATCCCGTGGTAGAGCCCATCACCGAGGGGGGGTTGGCAACAACCAGTGACGCCCCGCGCCTCAGAAGCTCGCGTCCTTCAGCAGCGGCATCATCACCGAGCTTAAACCCGATTGTCGTGATAGCCGGATTTGATAGCGCAAGATCGATTATTTTGGGAAGAGGATGGAGTGCGATCTCCTGTTCTTTACCGGATGGAATCTTGCCTCTAATCCGGTCAGGTGCATAATCCGAGATCGCAGCCGCACTGATGTAGATATCAATCCCAAGGTCAATTTCTGCCCTTACCGCCGCCATCATCTCACCAGCTGTTTCCACGGTCACATTCCGGACAGCCGGAAAGATACCTGAGTGAATGACGGTGACATCCGCGCCAAGCCTGAATGCTTCAAGGGCAATTTCACGCCCCATCTGACCCGTTGAACGGGTGGTCAGGACACGGACATCATCAAGCGGCTCGCGGCAGGCACCGCTTGTGATCAGCACTTTCTTTCCGGCAAGCGGCTTGCCAAGCACCGCCCGCTCGGAGCGGAGAACAATCTCGTCGATGTTAGCGATCTTTGCCTTCCCCTCTTCAATGCGTGGAGGAATAACCTCTATCCCATATCCTTTCAGGATCTCAAGATTCTTACATACCGCGGGGTGGCGGTACATCGAATGGTGCATCGCGGGAGAGAGAACAATCGGCTGGCCGCTTCCAAGAGCAGTGGTTGCAAAGGTGGTTACAGGCGTATCATCGATTCCACAGGCAATCTTTCCGATCGTATTTGCCGTGCAGGGTGCAATCAGGAGGAGATCGGCCTGTCGTTCATCACCACAGTAGATCACATGCTCGACATGCCCTGTGATTGTTCTGATCGTATCCCGTCCGGTTGCATAGGTGAGGGCTTCAGGACTGATGATTCCGGCAGCAGCACCCGACATAACCGCCTGCACATCACCCCCTTTCCTTCGCAGTTCATGAGCAAGCCGGACACAGTCAACTGCGGCAATGCTTCCGGTGACAGCAAGTACAATCAGTTTCCCTTCCAGTGTCCGCCTCATCCAATCACCAGATCCATTACGCTATGCCATATTTTGGGTGCATATTTCTTTATTCTATGCACAGTTATGTCGGCACAGGATCCGGATTCGGATAGAACATTTCGAATGATCGTTTCTTCGGGCTTGAGTGTGTGGAGATGGATGACACTGCCATTTCCGACATGTGGAAGCACGGTTTCCAGATACCCTGCTGCATCAAAATGCCCCATGATCACCCGATCATACCTGCCGGAGAGGAGATCCCGGCAGTCACCGCAATCAGCAGTAATCCGGTGCATAAGATCATTCTCCCTGATATTCTTCAGGAGATATCCATAGGAATCAGGATTGAGCTCCATCGCATGCACACACCCGCCGCCAGCAGCCGCCGGGAGAGTGAAATACCCGATTCCAGCGAACATATCTGCGATCCGCTCTTCTCTCCCTGAGGATGATATAAGAGATCGTATCCTCTCCTTCTCCCCCCGGTTCCCCTGTGAGAACATCACTTTTGTGGGATCAAGGCGGTATGCAATCCCGGATTCGCGATGAAGCACCTCATGGGGAGTGCCTGCAATCACTTCGTATGAGGGGGTTCTGAGTGATCCTGCATGCGCTGGAATAAAGAGAATACATGAAGGATCTTCACGGGATCTGAGATCGGCGATATCATCAGCTGAAGGCCGTTTTCCATGGAAGACGATCGTATCGCCAAGCCGCTGGTATCCCCGCCCCCTCCTCTTTCTATCCGGGATAACAGTATCATACGCCTCACCTTCCAGGACTGGGGCATAGACAAGATCCCCGTCCCGATACGGCCGCTTTTTTGGGTCAACCCAGGAGAGTCCGGAGAGTGAGGGGAGATCCCCGGGAGAGAGTATCCGTGCACGCATCAGTACCCAACCACAACCAGCATCTCACCATCGCGGAGAATGGTGACGGCTCCCCCTGCCTGCGTATGGCAGCCCTTTGGGGATGGGATCTCAAGAGGTAGATGCGTCTTTGGATCAAGGATACCGATGGTATCACCTTCATGGTATGTCACCATCGCTTCCTCGGCATCCCTGATATTCCCGATAAGCTGTACGGCCTCCTCGTCACGGAAACTTCTTGGCTGCTGGCTGAGCAGGTGTTTAGTCCTGAGTGTCGTGCCATCTGATCCCGAGACCAGGAAGTAGTCATTCTTCATCGAAACGACATCTCCACGGACGATTCGGGGAAGCCTGATGGACCAGGTCACACGATAGAGCCGTTTTCCTTCTTTCTCCCCGACAAGTTTCGGATGCGATGTCGAACGTGCACCAAAATAGGAGGAGATATCATTCACAATCGACTGCCCGATCCCAAGAGAGGAGACGATCACATCTATTCCATCCTTTGAGGAGTCAATAGATGATACAAACGAGAGGCGATCGCCTCCCTGCTGGGCTGCATCTTCAGCCTGCCAGGCGATCTCTGCGGCTCGTCTGCTCTCCCATTCGGTCAGACGCCTGCCCTCACCTCTCACCTGGATGATGCCCTCATAGTAGCTGCCGGAGATCCGGCAGCATCGGTCACACTGCTCCCTGCCAAGGACAACCAGCACCTGATATTCACCCTGAACCAGGATACCATAACATTTCCCGGATATCTTCAGGAAGGCTTTCGACCGATTCGAACTGATTTCGCGGATTGACATCTCCATTGCATGATCAGATACATCGGGGTGGAACACAATGCCATCAATGACAAGAGAGCGGGCAAGGCTTTCCTTATCACTCTCCAAATCAGCCCAGCTACTGCCCACTTTTCTGGACCCGCAGGTGGGGCAGAGGATTGTTTCAACACGGGGGGAGACGGTTACCCATTCGATCTCATGCAGCCTGCATGGGCCACAGAGTCCTTCTTCAGAGGATTTCCCGCAACGGGGGCAGATAGTGTCTTTGATACTCATGATCTCTTATTGTACAAACTGGGCATGCGGGACAGAATCGATCACCAGGCATGATGAAGGTTCGATACAGCCAAGTGAGATTGCAATCTCAACGACTCTCGTCCCGATGATATTCGCATTACTTGCATGTGCAAGAGCATACCGTACCTCCTCCTCGGAGGCGGGAACATCTCCATAAAAATACTCGGAGATGGTGAACTCTATATTGCCTTCGGTGAGCGTTCTTCCCAGAAGTTCCCGATCGCAGACGGCAACAACCGTTCCTCCACCCGGCTCCTTATGGATCTTCAGGTACATTGCATAGTATTCGGTGTCATGGTGCAAAAAGGATCGTTTCGATCAGATGGAGATCTGAACACCATAAACCTCTTCTGGCACCAGAGAATGAATACGCCAGATATCTTCTTCTGTGAAACTGCCTGCCTCAAGATGCCGGAGCGTGAACCTTGGAACAGACCGGGGTCCGAGCACCGATCCGGGCCGGTCACGTTCATCCATATAATCGCTCTCCATCGTGAATGACCTGCCATCAGACGCAGCAGCGGCGATACAAGCATTGTTTGCGATAAATGAAGGATGAAGTTTCGTATCGGGAGTAGCAAAGTGTTTCACTACCCGTTTGAGAGGGACACCGGCTCTCCCAGCCATCTCCACAACATCATCGCATGGGCCGCTCTCGGCATGAAGCTGTATCGCACATCCGCATTCTGCGGCAAATTCAAGTGAGGCATTCAACACCCGGTTTGAGGCCTCCCACACAGCTGATTCCACCTCATAATGGGGGCGGCCACTCTTCAGGGCAATGGCTGATCCTTCCTTCACAAACCGGGCAGCCAGTTCAAGTGCTCCGATCATCAGGGATTCGGCTTCAGAAAGGGTCATTCGCTCGTTCATGCGCGATATCTCAGCCGGATGAACCCCAAGAACCGGAAATGCCACCACTCCCTCCCGGCAACATTCGGCAGCAAGGTCTATTGTCTTCTCAAAGACCACCCGGAAATCTTCCGGGATAGAGGGTATGATTCCATATGACCATGAGGGTTTTGTCACCAGAAAGATATGGGTTCCACCGGATCGGGCAAACTCTCTGACCGCCTTCATGCCAATCCCCCGAACCTGATCGATATGGATATGGTCGTCTGTTATTGGAAAGCGCGGTTTCTGCATATCAATCGATGATGGACATCATCGGATACCCGTTCTCATACCTGAGTGCGGCAGTACAGGTTGCATCTCCCACCTGTGTTGAGATGGTGACATTGAACATCCTTCCTGAAACTTCGGAGTATCCAAAGGGGTTCTCAAGCATGACAGATCTATCGAGCCTGACACGCACGTTTGTCACATATGGTTGGAGGCTGACTGCGGACTCGATCGCTCTTTCAATCATATCTGCTGTCTCCGGGGAGACCGGAGTGCCGACGAACTGGTGATAGAGTGCACCGAGTTTTATCGCCGCTTCAAAGACTGCACGTTCCCTGTCTGTTGGCATATACATCACCTAAATTAACTTTATAAGTCCGTTTCGTGGAGAGAGGGCTTCTCCTCCCCTGAGAAGCACCTCAATCTGCTTCTCGACGGTATCCCGGGTAAACCCTTTCTGGACCAGGCTTTCAACGATCAGATCGATCCGGGCAGTGCCGCTCTCATCCCCGGACTGACGGATCGTCTCCTTGATACTTCGGATCAGATCCCGGCTCTGCTTTGAAACACCGGTGACGATCTTATCGATATCAAAGGATCCTGTCTGGGGATCATAGGCAACCTTCCGAAGACAGCCATCTACAATACGGATCACCCGCACCGCATCGTCCCGCTCAATCGACATCGAGAGACGGGTGCGTGCGCTCGCTTCAGCCAGCCTTACCAATGCCTCAAGCTGCCTTGCCGTGACTGGTACAGGCTTGTCAGCAGATGCGAGGTTTCTGAGTTTCATATAGTAATCGACAAGCGCCTCCCTGGCTTCGTCTTTGATGATCGGAAAGGAGTTCCGTTTTGCATATGCGATATACTTCCGGAAGAGTTGGGGATCGATTTCTGGAGTGACCGGGGCGAGTTCACGTTTTATATATTCATCATTGACACCTTCAATCGGGTTCTTTCTATGCTGCATGATCAGCTCGCCGACTGAATGGGCTTTCAGGATATGCTGGGCAATTGCCTCATCCCGCTGGGTCTCAGGCTTGTCGGTCATAATGAAGATGAGATCAAAACGCGAAAGGAGGGAGGGGGGCATATTGATCTGCTCGGATATGCCGACATACTCGTCAAATCTTCCCAGTTTCGGGTTCGCAGCCCCAAGAAGCGCACACCGGGACTTCAGTGTCGCAGTGATCCCGGCCTTTGCAATTGAGATCGTCTGTTGCTCCATGGCTTCATGAAGGGAAGAGCGATCATCTTTTGCCATCTTATCCATCTCATCGACTGCCGCAACACCCATATCTGCGAGTACGAGTGCACCTGCCTCAAGGGTCCATTTTCCATCCCCAAACTCATCCTTCACCGCAGCTGCCGTAAGTCCGGCTGAGGTTGCGGATTTGCCGGATGTATAGATACCACGCGGAGAGAGTTTCACCACGTATCTGAGCAGCTGGGATTTTGCAATACCCGGATCTCCAACGAGAAGAACATGGATATCCCCTCGGAGCGTGCTCCCATCCGGCATCTCCTTCGCAATGCCGCCAAACAGCTGAAGAGAGACTGCCTCCTTGACATCATCATTTCCATAGATGGTCGGAGCAATGGAGTGGGCGATCTTCCGATAGAGGTTTGGATCCCGTGAGAGTTCAAGGATCTGTGCCTCGTCCTCCTCTGTGATATTCACCTCTTCAAACTCTTTCTCACCAAACTCAATGGAGTTGCAATCGAGATAGATATCAAACGTGGTGCTCTTTGTCCCGGCATTCATCCGCTGAATCGAACGGAGCACCCCGTTTACGATGACACGATCCCCCGGAGCAGCAAGCCCGGTCAGATCGTCGGTTGCGTCGATATCAAGGATCTGGGGCTGTTCGCCCCCACGGAGTCCTTCGGGAATCTCCTGTATCCGGATCTTCTGTGCATCGACAAATTTTGATTTGAGATGGATTAATTCCAGGCGCTTGTGGGTGCATTCACCCATACCACAACTTTCAGGTTCGACAAATTTGCCATATCCCTGTTCCCGAAGTGTCATATGGCCCGACGGACACCGGAAGACCGCTTCAACGATCCGGGGGCGGACCTCCGTTGTCTTTCTGATAATTCCCTCGACTGAGACGAAGGTATTCATCTGTTCAGACCTGATATCACGGACAAGTGTTTTACGCGGGAGGTTGATGAACCGGATATTCATCCGTGGGATGATCTCATGGGCATCTTTTCGTGAAAGGAGGTTATGTGCCCGCAGGGCATCCCTGACCTCTGCAAAGACCTTGTTTGGATACGCAAGGAGTTCGTCGGCAAGCCTGACACCACTCTTTCCAAACTTCTGAAGCGTCTCATAATTGATGATCAGGGATCGTTTATAGGGATATTCACGGCTGAGTGTACGGAGTTCCTGTTTGTATTTCTTCGAGAGAAAATCCGCCCATTCTTTTGATTTATCGACAACTTCGATGTCGAATTCCTCATCATGATTCAATGCTGATCCATCCCTCTCTTCTTCAATGCCGACAAGACAAACCGTGCGATCATCGCTTCCATCTGAAGCTCGCTCTGCGCCCCTTCGGAGATCCTGAAATCCGCTTCGCCAATATGATCGATCAATTCCACCTTCAGCATCCGATCAAGTTCCATTGAGACAAGATGCCTATAGCACTGCCCGAGAAGTTCGGTAGGCGCAATCCCGCGATCCCGTGTGAGTGAACTGAGGTGCCGCTCTGCGCCTTCGAAATCCCCTGAAAGCGAGAGGGTGATGAGATTCACAATCTCCGAGGGTTTTGCGGTTGCACTGATCGCATAAATCTGCTCTTCTGTGATATCCTGTGCAACTACCGCTGCACCCTGAAGCGCGTTGATCGCTTTTCTCATATCACCCTGGGCAATGTAGACGATTGCATCCTCCGCCTTTTCAGTGAGGGTAAGTCCCTCTTTCGCGGCAATTCGTCGGATCTCTTCCTTGACATCCTCAGGGGTGAGCGGGCGGAACCGGAAGAGGGCGCACCTGCTCTGGATCGGATCGATTATCTTTGACGAATAATTGCAGGAGAGGATAAAACGGCAGCTTTCAGCATAACTCTCCATTGTTCGTCGCAGAGCTGCCTGTGCATCGGTAGTCAGTGAATCAGCCTCATCCAGGAAGAGGATCTTAAATGATGCATCTCCCATCGGGGATGTACGGGCAAACTGCTTGATCTGATTTCTGACGACATCAATTCCTCTCTCGTCAGAGGCATTCAGTTCACGGAAGTTCATCCTCCAGTCCTCACCGAACAGTTCGCGTGCAAGGGCAACAGCTGCTGTCGTCTTCCCGACACCCGGGCTTCCGGTGAGGAGGAGATGAGGGAGGGTTCCCTTTTTGACATAGCTCTGCAAGCGCTCAACGATATCCCTGTGGCCGACCATATCGGCTAACCGCAGTGGGCGGTATTTCTCGATCCAGATCCCGTGGACATCCTCCATGCATGATCATTAGATCCCACCTGATGAAAAGGATACGTTCTATCGATACCCTGATGCCTCACCCCGACAGATACGATCAGACAATGGAACATGCAACTGATCCCGTCGGCTGGGTCTTCGCAGATGAACTGCACCGTGCAGAAAAAGGGAATAATGGTTTTAACACTCCAACCGGAGGTATTTTTCATCGCGTATTTTTGATCGGTGTTTTAACCGAAGTGCATGTGCAGACCAGCCGTGCAGTGGATGCACGGTTGAGTGATCCAACCGGAGGTTTCTCGATCTCAGTGAACCGTTCCTGCCCGCGTGTTGCCGATCTTCTCACGGCAACAGAGCCTCCGGCATTTGTCGCCATCTCAGGCGAACTCTCCCAGCGCGGACGCGAAGAGATCAGGGTGATTGCAGACTCCTGCCAGGTTGTGCGTCGCGAGGATCGTGATCGCTTCGTTCATCTCTGCGCGGAAGAGACGATTCAAAGGCTGGAGTCGATTGGAGAACTCTCTGAAGAACAGAGAGAGATAGCAGAGATGGTTGCAGAGGCTCTGAATGTTGTCGGCACAGAACCAGAGAGAAACCTGAGCGTTCAGGCTGATGTTTTGGATCTGACCGGGAAGATGATCAGCATCATCGAAGAGTGCTCAGGACCAAAAGGCGCTCTTCTTGAGGATGTGCTCCAAAAAGCTGGTGAAGGAGGAGTCGGGGAGAGCGAGGCAAAAGCAGCTCTGACAGTAATTCTTGAGGAAGGAGACTGTTATATGCCGACAACCAGCACTATCAGGCTCTTATGATACCCCGGTTCCTCTCCGAAGGGCCTGCACTTCTTCTGAACCGTACCATCCCGATTCTGGTGATAGCAGATATCCACCTTGGTGTCGAGAGTGCACTTGATACCGCGGGATGGCATCTGAAGAGCAGTTCGAAGAGCCGGCTTCAGCGCATACTCACCTGTATTGAGGCAACGGATCCCGAAATCCTTCTCATTCTTGGCGATCTGAAACATTCGGTGCCCCGCATCACCTGGCAGGAGCATACGGAACTGCCAGAGTTTCTGAATGCAATCAGACGTGAAGTTGATCTCAGGCTTCTTCCCGGCAACCATGATCCCGGAATAGAACGATATATGGAGGAGGAAGAAATCCTGAACAAAACTGGTGAGATTATTGACGGAATCGGATACCTGCATGGCCACACCTACCCATCTCCGGATCTTGCCGGCCATCTCATTGTGGCAGGACACCACCACCCGGTCATCCACCTCTATGATGAGGTGGGCTGTTCCATGAGGGGAAATCCCGCCTACCTCTTAGCTGAAGTCGATGAGAAGCAGCTCAGAATGGAAGAGGCAGATACACCCACCCGCCTCCTCTTCATGCCTGCCTTTTATGAGTATGCAGGAGGGATTGATATCAGAACGATCCCGGAGAGTGGATTATCCCCTCTTTCACGGAGTATCAGGATAGAAACAGCCGAGGTGTTTCTTCAGGATGGAACCTATATCGACACCCTCGGATCCCTCAGATCCGATCCATATTATCGCTCTTCTGCATGAGCGGATCAGGGATGCCCTTGACAAACGGGGGTTTAATGATCTCTCTGAGATCCAGCTCCGCGCAATCCCTCCCCTGCTTCGGGGTGAACATCAGATCCTGATCGCTCCAACCGGCACAGGGAAGACGGAGAGCGCGATGCTCCCGATCTTCCACTCACTCCTCACAATGAAGGAGCGGCAGGGTTTTTCGGCCCTCTATATCACCCCGCTCCGATCACTAAACCGGAACATGCTCTCCCGTCTCACCTGGTGGTGCGGGGAGCTTGGTTTGTCTGTCGGGGTGCGGCATGGCGATACCACCATGGCAGAGCGGCGGAAACAGGCACTTAAACCCCCGGATCTTCTGATCACAACTCCTGAAACAGTCCAGTCGATGCTGATGGGATCCCGTCTCCGGCAGCATCTTGGGGGTGTAAGGCATGTGATCGTCGATGAGATCCATGAACTTGCCGATGGCAAGCGGGGAGTGCAGCTTGCTATTGCACTCGAACGGATCTGCGAATATGCAGGGGAATTCCAGCGGATCGGGATCTCGGCAACGGTCGGAAATCCCGAGACAGTCGGATTCTGCCTCTGTGGAGAGCGGCCTTTTTCAATCATTGAAGTGCCGGTTGCATCCCGCCTCTCTCTCCGTGTCCTTTTTGGAGGAGACAGGTTTGATGGCCAGGTGGAGAAGATCGAGGATTCGATCGAAGGTGCCGGTTCATCACTTGTCTTCGTCAATACCAGATCAGTAGCTGAAGCTATCGGCCATCACCTCATACCACGCGGAGATGTAGAAATACATCATGGATCACTCTCAAAGGAGGTCAGGATCGATGCCGAGGACCGGTTCTCAAAAGGCCAGATCAGAACACTTGTCTGTACCAGTTCGATGGAGCTTGGGATCGATATCGGGCATATCGATCATGTGATCCAGTTTGGATCCCCCCGCGATGTCGCACGCCTGATCCAAAGGGTCGGGAGGGCCGGACACCGGATCGACCAGATCTCACGGGGAACGATCATTGCAACCGGTTTCGACGACCTCCTCGAATCACTCGTCATTGCACGGCGGGCAGTTTTGAATAAGACCGAGCCGGTTATCCCGCCCTGCTGTCCGGCCGATGTGATCGCAAACCAGGTTGCTGCAATCGCTGTTGAGCGGGGGGAATGTGGGATTGAGGTGATCCGCAGGATCTTTTCAGGAGCATGGCCGGTATCTGACTGCGGAAGCCTGCTTGACGACTGCATCAGCCGGATGGAGGAGCACCGCCTGATCCGAAGAGAGGGAAATGTGTTAATAAAAACCGGCAGAGCCCGGAAGTACCTCACCACAAACCTCTCGATGATCACCGATGAGCGGAAGTTCCGGATCATCGATTATGTGACCCGGAGGACGATAGGCACCCTTGACGAGTCATTTGTCGTCGGGTGGATTCATACCGGCGCCATCTTCATCACCCGCGGCAGGCTCTGGCGGGTGCTTGAAGTACTTGAAGATGCGATCACCGTCGAACCGGCACCAAAGAGCATGGGTGAGCTCCCATCATGGGAAGGGGAACAGATCCCGGTGCCCTTTGAGGTTGCAGAGGAGGTTGGTCAGCTCAGGAGAACCCGGTGCTTTGCCGAATATGGAGCGGATGCAGAGTCAGTTGCGTATGTAAACAGAATCCTCTCAGAGATGGATAAGAACAGAACCCCTGTTCCAACCGATCAGCTGGTGATGCTCGAACATTCCAAAGAGGGGGTGATCGTGAATATCTGTGGAGGCCATAAGGCAAATGAAGCCCTCGGGCGTGCCCTCTCCATCCTGATATCCGCACGGTATGGAACAAGTGTCGGGATCGAGGTGAATGCCTACAGGATTTTTCTGCGGCTGCCAAAACATATCGGAGCGCAGGATGTCAGGGAGATTCTTTCTTCTCTTGAAGGAGAACACATCGAGGCGATCCTGAGGATTGCGATGAGGAAGACCGCTCTCTATAAGTGGAAGCTGGTTGGTGTTGCAAAGAAGTTCGGGGCGATCGATTCGGATGCCGAATATGACAAGATCAGCCTCTATCGCTTAAGCGAACATTTTGATGGCAGCGTGATCGAACAGGAAGTATACCGTGAGCTCTTCAGCAGGTACATGGATGCGGGGGCAGCAGGCAGGCTCATCTCCCGGATACGTTCAGGGGAGATCGAGATCCGCATCGGGCCGCTCTCCATCATCGGTTCAGAGGGGCTCTTTTCTTCACGGGATCTGATCGCTCCGCCAGATATGGATCAGGCGGTGATCGCTGCATTGAAACGGCGGCTGGATGCACAGGAGGTGATACTCGCCTGTATGAATTGCCGGGGGTGGAAGAAGAAGACGATTCTGGAACGGGTTGAGGATCACCCGGAATGTCCAAAATGCGGAGCCCGGCTTATCGCTGCCGTCAAGCCGTATGAAGAGGAGAATATTCTGATCACCAGGAAAAAGAAGAAGACACCTGAGGAGAAGGAGGTTGAGAAAAAAATGCTCAGATCCGCAAACATGGTCCTTTCCAGCGGGAAGACTGCCATCATCGCCCTTGCCGGACGTGGGGTTGGTCCCGATGCCGCATCCAGAATCCTGGCTACCCATGCAAAAGGAGATGGATTCTATAAAGAGATCCTAAAAGCCGAGAGGAAGTATATCACAACCCACCGGTTCTGGTAATAATTCAGGAAAAAAAAATAAAATCAGAGGATATCCGCAAGGTGCTGTTCAAGGACTTCAAGACCCGCCCTGACATCCTGGAGGTTCTTTCCACCCGTGAGGATGACTTTTCCGGATGAGAAGAGGAGAGCAACAATTTTTGGATCTGCTATCCTGTAGACGAGACCCGGGAACTGTTCGGGTTCATACTCGATGTTCTCAAGCTGTAAAGTGATAACAACTTTATTGAGGTTGATTGGCTTGCCCATATCATATGAACAGACGATATTGGTGACGTTGACATCAGGAACCTCATGCGTGGTGATACCTGCACCCTTGAGTGATGCAATAATCAGCTCAAGGCCCCGGCCAAGATCGCTTTCATTCTTGATCCCGGTGAGCACGACTTTTCCGGATGAGAAGATGAGTGATGCCATCTTCGGATCCTTAATCCGGTATACCGCTCCAGGGAACCGCTTCGTATTCAGCTCGCACCCCTCAATATGCTCGGAAATTGCCAGAAGATCGATGGAGTCGGCGATGACACCGGAAGCCACGATATTTTCGATCTTTAATGAGTCGTACTGTTGATCTGCCATCCTCGTACATTTAAAGGTGTCAGACCATAATGATGACGGAGAAGCTTTATGGCATTCATTCTTCCATCGTCTTCTGCCGCCCTGTATGCGGGCATTTTTACATGATGAGACAAAGCACGCATAGAACCTGTGCATGGGAGATGGGAAGGTGCTGCCCGCATCCTCTTTTCATAGATTCAGATCGATTTCCATATATGGATAGAAAACCAAATTTAGCCGTTTTTATGACAGAAGGTGTTGGCAATACTACAGAGGGCAGGCAGACGGTCACCGACTGGACACGAAACCTGCCAGAATATGCTCAGGCAACGTCTGATTTTGCTATTCATGTGCCAGAGCACTTTAATTTCGCATTCGATGTCGTTGATGCGTGGGCAGAAAAAGACAGGAATAAGCTTGCGCTGATCTGGACGAACCAGAAGGGCGAGGAGAAGAAGTACAGTTTCTGGGATATGAAGACGCTCTCAAATGAGGCGGCAAATATCCTTCTGAAATTCGGGATTAACAAAGGAGATCGTGTCTTTGTGATGCTCCCGCGAATCCCCGAGTTCTGGATCCTGACCCTTGCACTGATGAAACTTGGTGCGGTCTTTGCACCTGCCCCGACGATGCTGACGACAAAGGATCTCATCTACCGGATAAATGCGGGCGACTTCAAGATGATAATCACAGATTCTGAAAATGCCCCGAAATGTGATGAGCTCTCCGATAATTGTCCTTCGCTCGCCCAGAAGATGGTGGTTGACGGGAACCGTCCCGGCTGGATCAGCTATCCTTTTGAGCTGAATTACCCGGCACCGGTGGCACGCAAACTCGTTCATTTCAGAAGCCTCAGGAGAACCCTCCCGACCGATCCGATGCTGATCTTCTTCACCTCAGGCACAACAGGGGATGCGAAGATGGTCATCCATGAACAGAGCTATGCTCTTGGGCATATCATCACCGCCCGTTTCTGGCATGATCTCCGGGAGAACGATCTCCACTTCACCGTCTCTGATACGGGCTGGGCAAAGGCAGCATGGGGGAAGTACTTCGGCCAGTGGGTCTGCGGATCGGCAATCTTTGTCTATGATATCCGGGGCAGATTCAAGGCAACCGAGCTCCTCCCCTTAATCGAGAAGTATGGGATCACCACGTTCTGCTGCCCCCCCACAATCTACCGGATGCTGATCATCGCCGATCTCAGGAAGTTTGATTTCTCCGAGCTCCGCCACTGCTGTTCTGCGGGCGAGCCGCTGAACCCCGAGGTGATCCGCATCTGGAAAGATGGGACCTGCCTTGATATCTACGAGGGATACGGCCAGACCGAGACGGTCTGCTGTATCGGGACCTTCCCCGGTATGAAGCTGAAGCCCGGTTCCATGGGGAAGCCTGCACCCGGCTGGGATATCCAGCTGCATGATGATGACGGGCAGCCGGTAGCGGACGGAGATGAGGGGAGGATCGCCATCTCCCTCAATCCCCGGCCGGTCGGGCTCTTCCGTGAGTACCTTGACAACCCCGAGGCAAATGCCGAGTCTTTTTCGGATGGGTTCTACTATACCGGAGACAAGGCCTACAAGGATGAGGACGGGTATCTCTGGTTTGTGGGCCGCGATGATGACGTGATCAAGAGTTCAGGATACCGGATCGGCCCCTTCGAAGTGGAGTCTGCGATCCTCGAGCACCCGGCTGTCCAGGAGGCCGCGGTCGTCGGCACTCCGGATCAGATCAGGGGGGTTATTGTGAAGGCATTCATCGTCCTCCATAAGGATGTGAAGCCGTCTGAGAAGCTCGTGAAGGAGATTCAGAACCACGTCAAGGAGACGACAGCCCCCTACAAGTACCCGCGTGCAGTCGAGTTTGTGGACGAGCTCCCAAAGACGATCTCAGGCAAGATCCGCCGATCCGAGCTCAGGGAGCGCGAGATGGCGAAGGCCGCCGATCAGGGTGAAGAGACGATCAGGAAGAAGTAGGGATAAGAGGGAGTAAGGCGGGGAAGAGAAAGAGGGGGAAGGCAATAGCCCTTTTTTGATCATCTCTTATTCTCTTTCCCCATCTTTCCATATCTTTCACCTTTTTCACCATCTTTCAATGTCTTTCATCGCCTATTTCCGATCGAAAGTGGGCATATTTATACCCGATGACGTCAAAGAGGTAAGAGCACAGGAGCGAGGGTTGCCGAGCCAGGTCAAAGGCGATAGGTTCAGGGCCTATTCTCGTAGGGGTTCGCCGGTTCGAATCCGGTCCCTCGCATTTTTTTTCTAAGCATAGCGGTGCTTTATGGAAACAGATATGGAGATTATGATGAATGAGCTCGTCCCCCGACTTATTGATGAAGGGGAGTATGAGAGGGCAGTCGAATTTCTTAATAAGGGGCTTGCTATCGACCCTGATAATTCTGTTGGATGGTTTGATCTGAGCTACGCCTTAAGCCAGCTAGACCGCGATGAAGAGGCTCTCAAGGCATGTGATACGTCACTCAAACTTAATCCCACATGTATTGATGTGTGGGAAGAGAGAGGGTATATCCTCTATAACTTGGGACGGTATGCTGAGGCTCTGGAGTCGCTTGATACAGCACTTGCACTACCTAACAATCCCGAAGATAAGAGTGTCGTTAATGGTATTATACAGCTCCGAGAAGAGTGGCAGGCTGAGTTGTCTAGCGGAAAAAAGGGAGCCTAATCGGGAGATTCTGCTACTTCCTGTCAGGCGATTGATCTATCTTTTTATACGGGGTTGTCTTGGATCCCCTTTAAAATCACCCTTTTCTTCTTAATAAATACTATAACCTTCATATTAGCGATTTAAGAGCTTGTGTTTTCTTATCTATGTCTTTCTGATATAGGTGACACCGAGAAACGCCACAGAAATAACGATACGTAGGCGAAAAAAAGTATTGTATGGAGACAGGATAGATGAAGCCCCTCCGCACCCTTTCCCAACATTTTGAGCTTGAGCCATAAGGTTTCGGTTTTCTGTCTCACCTCTCTTGCATAGAGGGCCTGGCATGGGGTTACTTCTGGAACTGGTCTTCCATATCTTCAACGGGTCGCAGTTACTACCGCCGATCTTCATTGCGACAATGGCAGGTGTTGTTCTGGTGTTAGGGTATTGGTTGCTTGCTGAGTTCCAGAAACAGCGTCCAGAAATTCCTCAAATTAACTTCTAATTGACTATCGGAGGGATTAAAAGCATCTATCCCACTTATTTGAAGGCATAATCTTTATAATGAGTGTTCTGGCATGATATTGTGTGATTTTTGCATTTAAAACGATGATATGAAGATTGTTATACTCAGGTGCCTCAGTTGAACTGCCGTCTCACAACCCGATACCCAAAATAACCCACAATGAGAACACTTCCAATAACACCCTTATATCAGGGTTCCTTAGGTATTTCTCAACACTCTGGTTCGATCCATCCTCTCATTTTTTTGGCAATTGAAAAGCCTTTATGGATGCATAAATATCAGTTAGAATTGAGAATGGTTGGCATTATACGGATTATTACCCGCACTGTTTCTTCGTAACCAATAATCCTGAATCATTAAACAAAATATATATATCTATGCACGTTCGTAGGGAACATAATGATTCCATCCATCCTCTTTCCAATGTGTGTTTTAGTTATGTTGTTTTGTTTAATCACATCTCTTACAACATTTCTCTCTCAAATAAATTACGGTCAATTTATTTTATCAATTTTGGTTTCTATAATAATAGCGATAATTGTACCATTGATATTAGTAAATATCATTTTAGAAAAGGAAATAGAGACAAAGTTCTCTGATGCCTTAATAAATTTAAAACAAGAAATTAAAGAAAACTATAACCAAATATGTTTCATAGAAATGGAAATTGAGAGAATATCTGAAAAGTGGATGGCAGGAGAAAAACAGAGTTGGATAAAAAAAGGTTATCCCGGAATAATTCGAGAGAGTAGATATAATACACATAGTTTAAATTTCATTTCATTTGATTTTTTTCGAAATGAAGGATTTCTTGCTACTCGAAAAGGAAGAATTGAAAAAGGTACAATGAATCAAATTCTTTATTTTTATATTGCATGTATTAATTTTACAAATAAGTCTCAAGATATTGAAAATGAGGTTAATTATTTGTTAGGTGATAAAAATTTTGATATTGATAAAAACGAATGCAAACAAATGATCCAAGAGTATCAATTGGAACTGGATAAGATTAGAAAGAAATACACAAAACGAATATGCGAATCATATAAAGAACTGGTGAATTTTCTAAAATAGGAATAATCTATCAATTGAGATATACATCCTGAACTCCCGGAAAACATAGTCACATGATCTCAAGTGCCTCAAGAATGAGCCGCTGTTTCTTTGTCATCTCAGTTGTCATCACCTGCCCATCTGCAAGAGTGATCTTTTTGAGCATATTGAGCTCCAGCAAGAGGCTCTTGACAGAATAGTGCTTCAGCAACCCTGCATCCTTCATCATTCCCAGCAATCTGGTGCGGATAATTAACGCCACAAACACAACAAAGATGAAACCGCTTGTGGTACTGTCCTTATGTGTATTCAGTGGGAGAACATCCAAATCCGACTTCATCATCTCTATCTCCTTCTCGATCTCATCACGTTCCCTGTACAGAGACAGAGCAGTCAACCAGTCAACATCTCCTGAATAAAACACCATGAACTTCCCCATTCTGTTCATCCTTTGTGCAACAGCATTCTGCCGAATGGTTGCCTCAATCCGATCATCAACCACATTCCAATCGAAAAAATTCTTAAGCTTGCCAGCTATCTCATAAAACCTGATATATGCAGGTTTTTCCTTCTTCAGCCTGACAGTGGCCAGTTTATCTCTGATATCAATCAGGCGGCTGGTGAGTGATTCTTTCTCCTCGAGTTCCCGTTTTGGATCATAGAAGAGATACCCTTTCAATTGAGAGGACTCAAGCGGGAGTGTCACTGGCTTTGCGTAGAGCGTCCTGTCTTTGAACTTCTGCAGGTATTCAACATTGGTGATATCCCGCTGAGCTTCGGTGAGAAGGAGTTTCACTTCCTTCAGCTGGATCGTTGCAGCGATAATGAATGAAATCTGTTGTTCCAGCATCTCCAGAAGGTTATGCTGGCTGAAGAATCCACGATCCATAATGGCGGTATACTCTTTCACGCCATATGCGGCAATTTTCTTCAGGGTTCCAGTGAGCGTTGTGACATCAGTAATACTCCCGGGATAGAGATCGTACATCACCGGGATACCAAGTTCCTTGTCCATGATGAGTGAGAGATTAATCTGGGGAAGTGACACGCCATCCCTGTTATAACCGTATTCAAGGAGGTTCATCAGGGAAGAATGGCTGGAGAGACTGGTGATATCATAGATCAGTGTCCGTTTCGTCCTGTTCTCTTCCAGGAGTCTTGCCATCAGTTGCTGCGGAACAGTACTGGTTCCGATTCGAGCAAGCAGTTCACTGATCCTCTGGCCGGTAATAGACCTCTGTGGTGAATCAAGGGCAAGGGTGGTTCCGACATACCATGTCCCGACATCTTTCATTGCCATTGGTCGGACAATACGGTTCATTGCAAGTGCAGTCACCATTGCCGCATCGGAGTCGTTGAGGATCTCATGAAG
>WPCG01140824.1_pt1 | contig 55896 bp, 67 predicted proteins | sample 5403311 | NCBI WGS metagenome assembly WPCG01 (sample SAMN12869467, study PRJNA574797) | sludge metagenome | isolation source: wastewater treatment of Control | place: China:Beijing | collected 2019-05-17
ATCAGGACGATACACTTGCAGATCTCATTGGGGCCCGCAGTCAAGCACTGCATACAGAGGCCGGATATACGACAGACAGCCTGCTCTTGTCATTGAATGTTGAAAGCCTTGCAATGAGGGAGGAGACCATATACGACAACCTCAGCGCCGCCACCGAGCCGCTACTCGCCCCCGGGGCTGTAGCGTCCCTCCCGGCAGGCACGCGGGGCAGAAGCTACCATGAACTCAGGGGTGTAGCGCCCCTGCGCTACGCCTGCGGCCTACGGAGTCACTCTGCCGGCTGCGGGTCTGGATCATCCGCTTGCAGCGCATCCAGCCTGCTCTGCAGGAAATCATCATACCCTTGCTGTACCAGAGCATAGGTCTTGCCGATCTCGCTGGCAACATGGCTGCCCTCGCCCATCACACCCAGGCCTTCAAGGATACCAATAGCCTCGTTGTAGCCCTTCTCGAAGCCACCGCGGATGGTATCGACGAAGTCGCGCAGCAACTGCTCCGGCTCCTTGTTCGGATGCTGCCGGGCATAACCATCGAAAAACGCCAGGGTTTGCGACAATATGCGCCCGGCGGTGCCCTCGGGACTGTTGTCCTGGCCCATGGCGTTCTGTATGGCGTTGGGACCGAATGCCGGTGCCAACTGCTCATTGATGCTCTCGATAGCACTGCGATACAGCAGCGCCAGACCATCGTTACCACTGCTGATGGAGACATCCAGCGAGGCCTGCACGATCTGCGCATTGAGCTGGGAACGCTGCTCCTGGGCACTGGCCGGGCGCGTTTCAGCCTGCCCACTCGCGCGGGATGCAGCGCTGTTGCCGGGATTGTTGGTAACAGGGGGGTTCGAGATTGGCGTGACCATGACGTAGCTCCTGGTGAGACTTCAGTAACGGACCCATAATGACTGTATCGGCCAGGTACCCAGGAAAGTAAAGTGCTGAGGCGCTGACAATAACCGCTGTCATGCTCTGATCAGGTTGTTGCCGACTTTAATTATCGAACAGGTTGCTGCTTCCCTCCCCCTCTCCCCAGCCCTCTCCCGCAAGGGGAGAGGGAGTAGGTGGTGCTTGCTGACAGGAATTGCAGCCAACAAAAAATGGCCGGGAGCCATTTTTGACGACACGCAGTGGCGGCCCGAAGGGTGGCCGCCAAGGATGGCAGGCCACAAAAAACCGCCCGAAGGCGGTTTTTTGAGTACCAGGTACAGGCTCGATCAGTTGAGCTTTTCCTTGATACGTGCGGCCTTGCCGGACAGGGCGCGCAGGTAGTACAGCTTGGCTTTGCGCACGTCACCGCGACGCTTGACAGTGACGCTGTCAACCATCGGGGAATAGGTCTGGAAGGTACGCTCGACGCCGACACCGCTGGAGATCTTGCGCACGGTGAAAGCGGAGTTCAGACCACGGTTACGCTTACCGATAACCACGCCTTCAAAGGCCTGCAGACGCTGACGGTCGCCTTCCTTCACTTTAACCTGGACGATGACAGTGTCACCCGGCGCGAACGCGGGGACTTCACGGGTCATTTGCTCTGCTTCGAGCTGGGCAATGATGTTGGACATTTCTAAAACTCCTACAAGCCGCCGGACTTGCTTCAATGGTTATCGGTTTCCTGCTCGCGGATGTATTCCGCCAGCAGTTGCTGCTGTTCTTTGCTCAACGTCAGTTCCGCAAGCAGGTCCGGGCGGCGTTGCCAGGTTCTGCCCAAGGACTGCTTGAGACGCCAGCGCCGGATCAGTGCATGATTACCACTGAGCAGCACCTCCGGTACGCGCTGCCCCGCAAACTCTTCCGGGCGGGTGTAATGCGGACAATCCAGCCACCCTTCCGAAAACGAATCCTCTACCGCCGAGTCCGCATGCCCGAGCACGCCGGGGATCAGGCGGGTTACCGCATCCAGGAGCACCATGGCTCCCAGCTCACCACCGGACAACACGTAGTCGCCGATGGAAACTTCCTCATCGACGCACATCTCGATGATGCGCTCGTCGATCCCCTCGTAGCGGCCGCACAGCAACACCAGGCTGTCCAGTTGCGCCAGCTGCTCTGCCCGTTGCTGGGTCAGCGGCTGCCCCTGGGGCGACAGATAGATCACCCTGGGGGTTGAGGGAGCCTTCTCGCGGATGGCTTCAATCGCCTCCAGCAAGGGCTCGACCTTCATCAACATGCCCGGACCACCCCCGAAGGGTCGATCATCGACCGTACGGTGCCGGTCGTGGGCATGCTCACGGGGATTGCTGTACTCGACAGTCAACTGGCCCCGCTTGACGGCCCGCCCGGTCACTCCGTGCTCGGTCAAGGCCGTGAACATCTCGGGAAACAGGGTTACCACACCGGCCCACACCGGTCAGAACTCCGGATCCCAGTCGACCTGCATGATACCCTCAGCCAGGTCGATGTGCTTTACGTACCGCTCCGGCAGATACGGCAGCAGCCGCTCACGCTGGTCGATACTGCCCGCACAGGGCTTTACCACCATGACATCATTGGAGCCGGTTTCCAGCAGGTGGTCGATACGACCAAGCAGTTGCCCATCCAGGGTCACTACCTGCAAACCTTCCAGCTGATACCAGTAGAACTCGCCATCGTCCAGCTCCGGCAGTTCGGATTGCGACACGCAGATTTCCCAATCCACCAGTTCCAGCGCCTGATTCCGATCGGTCAGCCCCTTGAGCTGCACCACCAAAATGCGTCCCTGAACGCGCCCCGCAACAACGGACACCTGACGCTGTTCATTACCCCGGCGAATGGTCCACTCGGGATAGTCCAGCACGTTGTCCAGCGGATCGGTGTGCGAGTACACCTTCACCGCTCCGCGTATGCCATGAACCGATACGATCTTGCCGAGGATCACCAACGGCGACCCAACCGGCTCGGGCTGGCGGATCATATCAGGCAGAGGCCTGAGCTTCCTTCAGCAGAGAAGCAACGCGCTCGGACGGCTGTGCGCCCTGACCCAGCCAGTAGCTCACACGCTCCTGGTTGACGGACAGACGGGTTTCACCACCGGCGGCAACCGGGTTGAAGAAACCGACACGCTCAACGAAGCGGCCGTCGCGGGAATTGCGGCTGTTGGCAACAGTCAGATGATAGAAGGGGCGCTTCTTGGAACCGCCACGAGCAAGACGAATAGTTACCATGTGAACATCGTTTCCTGTATTTGAGTAGCACTCATGGATTCATTACGGGCAAGTAGCCCGAAAGGTCGCGTATTCTACGGAATATCGCGGACAAATGAAACTCCTTTGTGAAGCGCCCCGGCAGCAGGCCGTCAGCGCTTCTGGATTGGGCCCTGCCGACACACCCGGCAGGCCTCAGAACCGGGGCATACCGCCGCCCGGCGGCAGCATCCCACCCCCGCCGCCGCCCATACCACCCATGCCCCGCATGAGCTTGGCCATGCCGCCCTTGCCGCTGACCTTCTTCATCATCTTCTGCATCTGCTTGTGCTGCTTGATCACCCGGCCGATATCCTGGATCTGGGTGCCCGAGCCGGCGGCGATACGGCGCTTGCGCGAGCCGCTGATGATGTCCGGGTTGCGCCGTTCGGCGGGGGTCATCGAGTTGATGATGGCTTCCATCTGCTTGAACTGCTTTTCCGCCTGGGTCTGGGCGGTTTCCATCTGTGCCGGATTGATCTTGCCCATCATCGGCAGCTTGTCCATCAACGAACCCAGCCCGCCCATGCCGCGCATCTGCTGCAACTGATCGCGGAAGTCCTCCAGGTCGAAGCCCTTGCCCTTCTTCAGCTTGTTCGCGAGCTTTTCGGCCTTGTCCTTATCCAGCTTCTGCTCGGCCTGCTCGATCAGGCTGAGCACGTCGCCCATGCCGAGGATGCGCGAAGCCACCCGGTCAGGGTGGAAGGGCTCCAGGGCATCGGTCTTCTCGCCGACACCGAGGAACTTGATCGGCTTGCCGGTGATATGGCGCACCGACAGCGCCGCACCACCACGGGCATCACCATCGACCTTGGTCAGGATCACACCGGTCAGCGGCAGTGCCTCGTTGAACGCCTGGGCGGTATTGGCCGCATCCTGACCGGTCATGGCATCGACCACGAACAGGGTCTCGGCCGGCCTCGCGGCGGCATGCACCGCCTTGATCTCGTCCATCATGTCGGCATCGACGTGCAGGCGACCGGCGGTATCGACGATCAGCACGTCCATGAAGCGGCTTTTCGCTTCATTGATGGCGGCCTGGACGATGGCTACCGGCTTCTGCGTCAGGTCCGAGGGGAAGAAGGTAACGTCCACTTCCGCCGCCAGGGTTTCCAACTGCTTGATCGCCGCCGGACGGTAGACGTCGGCACTGACCACCATGACCTTTTTCTTCTGCCGCTCGCGCAGGGTCTTGGCCAGCTTGGCCACGCTGGTGGTCTTGCCCGCCCCCTGCAGGCCGGCCATCAGGATCACCGCCGGCGGTGTGACCGCCAGGTTCAGGCCCTCGGCCTGGCCCATGACCGCTTCCAGCTCGGCCTTAATGATCTTGACGAACACCTGCCCCGGCGACAGACTGCGGGATACCTCCTGACCCACGGCGCGATCACGCACCTGGTCGACGAAGGTCTTGACCACCGGCAGGGCAACGTCCGCCTCGAGCAACGCCATGCGCACTTCGCGCAGCGTATCCTTGATATTGTCTTCGGTCAGCTTGGCACGGCCGGTGACTCCGGCAAGGGTGCCGGACAGGCGTTCGGTAAGATTTTCAAACATCGACGAATTCTCCTTTGCCCCGCGTGCCCCGCTAAGGCGTTCTGGCCGGCAAGTATACATTGGGGTTTGTGTGGATGCAGCAAGCGCTTTATCCTCAGCACAGCTTGTGCGACACTCCCTTCTCAATTGATAAGCATTTGCAAGGACGTATGACAGCTCTGATATCCAGCCTGCTTGCCGCTGTGTTCTATCTCGGCGGCACGCTCTACCAGGTACGCTGCCTGCGGCAGCGGCAGATCGCCAGTCCCGGGCTATTGCGTGGCATCGGGGCCATGGCGCTGGTCGCCCATGCGGTGAGTCTCTACGTCCAGCTGTTCACCGGCCATGGACTATCGTTCGGCTTTTTTCATGTGTCCTCGCTGATCGCCTGGCTGGTCATCGCCGTTACCCTGGTATTCAGCCTGCGCGCCCCGGTGACCAGCCTGCTGCTGGTACTCTTCCCCCTGGCGCTGATCACCGAACTGCTGGCCTGGCTGTTCCCCGGCCATGGCGCGGCGACCATTCCCGGCAAATCGAGCCTGCTGATCCACGTGCTGCTGTCGATCCTGGCCTACGGCATCCTGACCATCGCCGCGTTCCAGGCGACACTGCTGGCGTTCCAGGACCACCAACTCAAGCACCGCAACCCGGTGCGCTTCAACCGTACCTTCCCACCGCTGCAGACCATGGAGGAGCTGCTGTTCCAGTTCCTGCTATGTGGCGAGGTATTGCTGACCCTGTCGCTGATTTCCGGCTTCGTGTTCCTCGACAACATGTTCGATCAGAGCGTTGCGCACAAGACGCTGCTCTCGTGCCTGGCCTGGGTGGTCTTCGGCATCCTGCTGTGGGGCCGGCATTTCCGCGGCTGGCGTGGCAGCAATGCCATCCGCTGGACGCTGGGCGGCTTCATTCTGCTGATGCTGGCGTTCTTCGGCAGCAAGCTGGTCAGCGAATTCATCCTGCCAATGTGATGGCCAGCCCCACCAACCCGTGCCGAGGTAACTCTTGAGTGACACAAGCACCGGCGTACTGTTACTGATATTGGTCTTGCTCATCATCTGCTCGGCGTTCTTCTCCAGCTCCGAGACAGGGATGATGAGCCTCAACCGCTACCGTCTCAGGCACCTGAGCAAGAAGGGCCACCGCGCCGCGCAGCGCGCCGAACAGATGCTCGGTCGTCCCGACCGCCTGCTGGGCACCATCCTGGTGGGCAACAATATCGTCAATATCCTTGCCGCCTCGATCGCCACCGTGATCGCGGTGCAATTGTGGGGCGACGCGGGTATCGCCATCGCCACCGTGGTGCTGACCATCGTCATCCTCATCTTCGGTGAAATCACGCCAAAGACGCTGGCGGCACTGCATCCTGAGATGATCGCCTTCCGCGTCTGCGCCCCGCTGAACCTGTTGCAGCGCGTGCTCTACCCGGTGGTCTGGCTATGCAGCTCGATAAGCAATGCCCTGCTCCGCCTCATGGGAATCAATCCGACGGGCAGCAATGATGCCCAGCTCAGCACCGAGGAGCTGCGCACAGTGGTGAACGAGGCAAGCCTGGGCATCACCCGCAAACGCCAGAACATGCTGCTGAGCATCCTCGACCTGGAAAAGATGACCGTCAACGACATCATGGTGCCGCGCAACGAGGCCTATGGCATCGACCTGGACGATGACATGTCGATCATCCGCGACCAGTTGCAGACCAGCCACCACACCCGGCTGCCGGTGTTTCGCGGGGACATCAACAACGTCACCGGGCTGCTGCACATGCGCGCCATCGCTCGCCTGTTGAGCCGTGACGAGCTGACCAAGGAAGCCCTGGTGGCTTCCTGCAAGGAGCCCTATTTCATCCCGGAAAACACCCCGCTGCACACCCAGTTGCTGAATTTCCAGGTGCATAAGCGACGCATCGGCTTCGTCGTCGATGAATACGGTGATGTGATCGGGCTGGTGACCCTGGAAGATATCCTGGAAGAGATCGTCGGCGAGTTCACCACCGACCTGCTGCCGGCCAACCACGACATCCACCCGCAGCCGGATGGGACCTATGTGATCGACGGCAGCGTGTACCTGCGCGACATCAATCGCCAATTGCACTGGCAACTACCCGAAGATGGCCCGAAGACCCTGAACGGGCTGATTACCGAGCGCCTGGAACATATTCCGGATAACAGCGTCGGCCTGAGCATCGGTGATTACCGGCTGGAAATCCTGCAGACCAAGGACAACATGATCAAGAGCGTGCGTATCTGGCGGCTCGGTGCCCAGCCGGTCGCCGGCAATACACCGGGCCGCTGACCGACATGGACTGACTGCGTCGCCGGCAGCGCGGCAAACCCTGTCGTCGCGCAGGCGCGCGACAACCCTGGGGTGTAGCGCGCCGGGCCGCGTTCAGGCGTTACGCCGCTCCGCCACGCAAGCTGGTCACTACAACTCCACCCGCACCGCCTGCGCCGCGCGCAGCGCTCGGGCCCTGGCCAGCTCGGTATCCTCGTCCCGCGCCAGCGTCACGCCCATGCGCCGCAGGCCATCCACGCCCGGTTTGCCGAACAGGCGCAGCTGGGTATCCGGCTCGCTCAGCGCCTGCTGCAGATTGCCGTAGCCGACGCTGTCGGAGCGGCCCTCGGCCATGATCACCGCCGAGGCCGCCGGACCGAACTGGCGTATCTGCGGAATCGGCAGGCCGAGAATGGCCCGGGCGTGCAGGGCGAACTCGGACAGCTCCTGGGAAATCAAAGTCACCAGGCCGGTGTCATGCGGCCGTGGCGATACCTCGTTGAACCACACCTCATCGCCCTTGACGAACAATTCGACGCCGAACACGCCACGCCCACCCAGCGCATCGGTAATGCGCCGGGCCACATCCTGCGCCCGCGCCAGGGCCTGCTCGCTCATCTGTTGCGGCTGCCAGGATTCGCGATAGTCACCGCTCTCCTGGCGATGGCCGATGGGCGCGCAGAAACTGGTGCCACCGATGTGCCGCACGGTGAGCAGGGTGATCTCGTAGTCGAAATCGACAAAGCCCTCGACGATCACCCGACCGACCCCGGTGCGCCCGCCCGACTGGGCATAGGCCCAGGCCGCCTCGATATCGTCCTCGCTGCGCAGCAGGCTCTGGCCCTTGCCGGAGGAACTCATCACCGGCTTGACCACGCAGGGCAGGCCGATCTCCCTGACCGCCGCCAGGTAGTCCGCATGACCATCGGCAAAGCGATAGGGCGAGGTGGGCAGTTGCAGTTCTTCGCTGGCCAGGCGACGGATGCCCTCGCGGTCCATGGTCAGCCGCGCGGCGCGGGCGGTGGGGATGACCGTATAGCCCTCCTCTTCCAGCTCCACCAGCACAGCAGTGGCGATGGCTTCGATCTCCGGCACGATATACGCGGGCCGTTCGGCTTCGATCACCTGGCGCAGCGCCACCGCGTCCAGCATGTTGATCACATGGCTGCGGTGCGCCACCTGCATCGCCGGGGCGTTGGCATAGCGGTCCACGGCGATGACCTCGCAGCCCAGTCGCTGCAGCTCGATGGTCACTTCCTTGCCCAGCTCACCTGAGCCGAGCAGCAGTACACGGGTAGCATTCCCGGTCAATGGCGTTCCGATACAGGGCATGCCGATCATCCTTCTACACTTCCAATATTCAACCACAGGCCCTGCTCGCGGGCCCGTTGCTCACACATACGCAGGATGTCCCGGCGCCGCTCATTGCTGGCACGCCCCCATTCGGTGATTTCCGCGCCGCTGCGCTGGCAGCCGGTGCAGATGTCGTTGTCATCCAGGCAGCAGACATGCACACAGGGGGACCGCACCGGTTGCTCCTGTTGCATCAGTCGTCCTGCGGCTGCAGGTCGCGGCGGTAGCGCTCGGCGTTGTGCACGTAATGCACGGCACCGGCGGCGACCGCCCGCTGTTGCTGTTCACTCAACTGGCGCACCACCTTGCCGGGCGACCCCATGACCAGCGAGCCGTCGGGGATTTCCTTGCCTTCGGGGACCAGCGCATTGGCGCCGATGATGCAGTTGCGTCCGATCTTCGCGCCATTGAGCACCACCGCATTGATACCGATCAGGCTGTCATCGCCCACGGTACAGCCATGCAGCATGGCCTTGTGGCCAACGGTGACACCCTTGCCCAGGGTCAGCGGAAAACCATAGTCGGTATGCATGATCGCGCCATCCTGGACGTTACTGTTCTCACCGATCAGGATCAATTCGCAATCGCCACGCAGCACGGCGTTGAACCAGACACTGGCCCCTTTTTCCAGGCGCACCTTGCCGATCACCGCTGCACTGTCGGCAATCCAGGCGTCATCGGCCATTTCCACACGGTCATTGCCCAGTCTGTACTTCATCACTGCTCCTTGGTTGGGTCGCTCCACTCGTCCGGGGGAGTGCGCAGCGGGATATTGGCATCGAAGGCGACGTTCATCAGGTCGACCAGGATCAGCGCGGTCAGCCCCCAGATACGGAAACCCTCATAGCGATAGCTGGGCACATACCAGCTGCGCCCTTCGTAGTCGATGCGGTGGGTCATTTCCCGGTTGTCTCCGAGAAAGTAGCTCACCGGTACCCGGAACACTTCCTGGATCTCGCTCTCGTTGGGGCGCAGGTCGAAGACATCCGGCACTATGCCGACGTAGGGCGTGACCTTGATGCCGAAACGCGACACCAGGCTGCCCAGCGGCCCCACCACCTCCACCAGGTCCGGCAGCAGGCCGATTTCCTCGTGGGCCTCGCGCAGCGCGGTATAGGCCAGGTCGACATCTCCCGGATCGCGCCGCCCACCGGGCAGCGCCACTTCCCCGGAATGGGTCGACAGGCTGTTGGAACGCAAGGTGAGAATGATTTCCGGCTTGTCGTCTATACAGGTTACCGGCACCAGAACCCCCGCTTCCGGCAAACCGGCCGCCTCTACGGCTCGCGGTCGATACCCGGGAACCCGCGAGCGTACTTTGTCCAGCATGCAACCTACCTCGTCGTTTTTCCCAATCATGGCATGATCACCGTCACCGGGCCAGCATCTCCCAGCATCTCATATGCTACCGAAATAGGCCGTCATAGCGACCAACATGGCTGCGTCCCCCTTTACCGCCGGACCGTTGCAACGCAAGATAGCGGCATGCCAGAGCCGGGAGTATCCGCAACATGAAATTCTGTTGCCATTGTGGACAGGCCGTCACCGAGCGTATCCCGCAAGGTGACAATCGTCCCCGTTATGTGTGCGATCACTGCGAGGTCATCCATTACCAGAATCCACGCATCGTCGCCGGCTGCCTGGTCACCCAGGAGCGGCATGTGCTGCTGTGTCGCCGCGCCATAGAACCGCGCCGGGGGTTCTGGACGCTGCCGGCGGGCTTCATGGAAAATGGCGAGACCACCGAGCAGGCAGCGCTGCGCGAGACCTGGGAAGAGGCCCGGGCCAGGGTGGCGGCGCAGCAACTGTACATGCTGTTCAACCTACCGCACATCAACCAGGTGTACATGTTCTTCCGCGGTCAGCTGGCCGAGCCACACTTCGCCGCCGGCGACGAGAGCCTGGAGGTCAGACTCTTCAGCGAGGCGGAAATTCCCTGGGATCAGTTGGCCTTCCCCACCATCGGCAAGACCCTGCGCCAGTATTTCCTCGATTACCCTACCCGGCATTTCCCGGTACGCATGAGCGATATCACCTGGCCCCCCGGCAAATCCGGCAGTCCGCGATGAGCCGCTGGCTGGCCACCCTGCTGCTCGGTCTGTTCGCTGCTGGCTGCCTGGCCGCGCCACCGCCCATCGATCAGTTGTTGATACACAAGCACGAGCGGCGCCTGGAGGTGATCAGCCAGGGCCAGGTGATCCGTCACTACCGTATCGCCCTGGGCAAGCAGCCGGTCGGGCACAAGCGGGAACGGGGCGACAATCGCACGCCGGAGGGGATCTACAGCATCGACTGGCGCCACCACAGCCCCAGCTACAACCTCAGCCTGCACCTGGACTATCCCAACCTCAAGGACCGGGCCGAAGCCTGGAAGCGCGGCACCGATCCCGGCAGCATGATCATGATCCACGGCACGCCGGTGGATGAGGAATATCCCGAGTGGTTCTTTACCGGGCTCGACTGGACCAACGGCTGCATCGCTCTGGACAACCGCAGCATGCAGGAACTCTGGGAACTGGTACCCGATGGAACCCTCGTTGAAATAAGACCTTGACCCAGATCAACACGCTCCTGGCGCGCCTGGTGAACACTATCACCATCAAGAACATGGCCACAGAACCATGTCTGTCGTGCTACATGTCAAGGAGCATTATCCGTGAAAAAACTACTGACTATCGCTATCGCAGCCGGGCTCGGTCTGAGCATGCAGGCGCATGCCGACCGCCTGACCACCGAGCTGATCAAGCCGATTGAACCCTATGTCAGCGCCGAGCCGGAAAAGGTCGAACTGGGCAAGAAGCTGTGGTTCGATCCGCGCCTGTCCATGTCCGGGTTCATTTCCTGCAACTCCTGCCACAACCTGAGCACAGGCGGCAGTGACAACCTGCCGACCTCGATCGGCCACAACTGGCAGGAAGGGCCGATCAACTCGCCGACCGTGCTGAACTCCAGCCTGAGCGTGGCGCAGTTCTGGGATGGCCGCGCTGCCAACCTGCAGGAGCAGGCCGGCGGCCCGATCGCCAACCCGATGGAAATGGCCTCCAGTCACCTGCTGGCGATTGATGTGATCAACTCGATCCCGCAATACCGGGAAGAATTCGCCAAAGTCTATGGCAGCCCCGAGATCACCATCGAGAACATCACCGACGCCATTGCCGAGTTCGAGGAAACCCTGGTCACGCCGAACTCACGCTTCGACCTGTGGCTCAAGGGTGACGACGACGCCATCACCGCACAGGAACTGGCCGGTTACGAAACCTTCAAGTCCATCGGCTGCGTGGCCTGCCATAATGGCCCGGCGGCAGGCGGCACCTCGTTCCAACGCATGGGTGTGGTCGAAGCCTACCAGACCAGCAACCCGGCCGAGGGTCGTGTCGCGGTCACCGGCAAGGATGCGGACCGTTTCACCTTCAAGGTGCCAACGCTGCGTAACGTGGAACTGACCTACCCCTACTTCCACGATGGCGCCTACTGGACCCTGGAAGAGGCCACTGACGTCATGGCTCGCCTGCAGCTGGGCCGCCAGCTGGAAGAGGAGGAAATCAACAACGTGGTTGCCTTCCTCAAGACCCTGACCGGTCAACAGCCGACCTTCACCATGCCGATCCTGCCGCCGTCGACCAACGACACACCCCGGCCGCAGCCGTTCGGCGCCAAGTAACCAGCTCCGGCTGTCGAGCAAAGGCCACGCCCTGGCGGGCGTGGCCTTTTTTCCTTCCATGACCCTTGCTGCGGCCCGGATTCAGATATCCGCCAGTTGCCAGACATCAAACGCCGGCTCCTCATAGGGATGGGCTGCCCTCAGCGCGGCCACTACCTCGCGGATCAGCTCGTCCCGGCATACCAGCTCCACCCGGTACTCGGCCACCCGTTCCAGCTCACCCATCTCGCCAATGAACGGATTGGCGCCCTGACGCGGGCGAAACTGCCCTTGGCCCAGCACCTGCCAGCAGCAGCTATCGTAATCACCGATCTGCCCGCCACCGGCGCTGAACACTGCCTGTTTGACCGGTTCCAGGTGTGATTCGGGGACATAGAAACAGAGTTTGTACATTGCAAGGCTCCAGGCTGAACACGTGCCGCACAGTGTTACAGCCCGGAGCGCTTTGCTCAAATGCCGATCAGAAGCTCAGACGCATGCCCACCGTCAGGTTGCGCCCCGGCAACAACACCTCGTCCTTGATGTAGGAGGTGTGCTGCCGCGCCTTGTCATCCAGCAGGTTGTTGGCCCGAGCATACAGCAGGTAGTCCATACCGCCGGCGCTGTGGCCCCGGTAGCTCAACCCGGCATTGAGCATGCTGTAGCCACCGGTCGTGGTTTCATGGGCCGCGGTATTGTCCTGGCGGCGCACCCGGTAGCTTTCCAGTTCACCGGTCAACTGACTGGTCAAGCGCTGCTCCAGACGCACACCATAGCGGTCTGCGGGAATCCGCGGCAGATCGCCACCGCCGTCGCGCAGCTTGCCGCGCACGCTGTCGCCGAACAGGGTTATCTGCAACGCCTCGGTGGCACGCACCCCGACACTGGCCTCGAAGCCGCGCAGCAGCGCATCGTCCTGGCGGTACTCCACCACACGGTAGCCACCACCCGGATCGTAGCCGGCATCAGCGGCATAGATGAAATCATCCACCTGGTTACGGAACGCGCTGAGACTGTAGGTCAGGGTACCGGCCAGCTTGCGCAGGCCGACTTCCAGGTTGTAGCCGGTTTCTTCCTTCAGCCTGGCATTGCCCAGTTCCACGGTACGGGTCGCGGCATGCGGGCCGTTGGCGTAGAGTTCCTCGGCGGTCGGCAGGCGCTGGGAACGGGACAGGTTGGCGAACAGGGCGTGGTCCGCGACGAAGCGCCAGGTGGTGCCGGCAGCAATCGAGGTGCCGCGGTGGGACACATCGGCCGCCGTGCGTTTCACATCCACGTTCTGCCATTCATGACGCAGGCCGATCTCGTGGCGCCAGTCACCCATTTGCAGCTCCTCGACCAGAAAAACCGCATGGTTGCTGGTCAGTGTCGCCGGAACGTAGGCCTCCTCGCCCAGCGCGGAAAAGTCCCGCCGCGTAGTCTGCCCGCCGATGACTCCACGCCAGCCGGCGACCGGCCGGTGGGTCAGCTCCACACGCGCCTCGCTGCCCTGGTTGTCGAAACGGGTACCGACGTGACTGCCTTCGATTTCCTTGTGCTGGTAGTCGGTGTGGGCCATGCGCAGCCGCACCTTCTCGAAGCCGGCGAACGGCTCCAGGTATTCGCCGCGCAGGTCCCAGCGCTTCTGACGCATATCGATGAACGCCGCGTCGTGGTCATGATCGTGGTGGTGATGATCATCGTGGTCGTCATCATCATGCCCGTGATCATGGCCATGACCACCGCAATGCCAGGTCGGACCATGGGTATGGCAATCAGCATGCTCATGCGCCAGCAGACCGTATTCCCGATTCTGTTCGCTGTAGGCCAGCCCCAGATAGCCGCGCTCGCCGATCCAGCTGAAGCCCAGGGCCGCCGAATCGGACTCGTTGAACGCGCCTTCCTGGCGTGACGGGCTACCCGGGATATCGTAGGGATCAGCCTCCAGCTTGCTGCCTTCCAGCCGCAACGCGAACTGACCGCTACCAGCCGTCACCCCGAAGGCACCGGCACGCTCATCGGCCACGGTATTGCCACGCAGTTCCACATCCGCCTCGAAGCCACGCTCGGGAACATAGGTCGGCACGCGCCGGTCGATCAGGTTGACCACCCCGCCGATGGCACCGCCACCATACATCAGCGTCGCCGGCCCCTTGAGGACTTCCACCTGCTCCAGTAACTGCATCTCGCTGGTAATGGCGTGATCCGGGCTGCTGGTCGAGGCATCCAGTACACCCACCCCATCGCTCAAGACCCGTACCCGCGCACCATCCAGACCACGGATGACCGGCCGGCCGACACCGGGGCCAAAGCCGCTGGAATGCACACCCGGCAGACCGGACAGGGTGTCGCCCAGGGTCGCCGACCTGCCGGTGACCAGATCATCACCACGCAGCACTTCGACCGAGGAGCTCAGCTCCCCCGCGCTGCTGCCGTGGGACGAGGCGCTGACAGTGGTATCCGGCAGGCTCAAGGAATCGGCCGCCAATGCAGGCAACCCGGAAAGACTGGCCAGGGCAACTGCCGCAGCCAATGGATGACGTAACCTTTTCATGCTTCCCCACAGATGCAATATCGATGTTCCGCAGCCCCACGCCACGGACAAGGGAAGCAATATGATTCGTTATATTATAACAATCAAGTATTTTCTGCCTCGAAGGTGATATGCACCGACGGCGCGCTGCGCCATGCCTCGCCGTGATAGACCGCCTCGATATTGTTACCTTCCGGGTCCAGAACGAAGGCGGCGTAGTAATCGGGATGGTATGGACGCAACCCCGGAGCACCATTGTCCTTGCCGCCATTGGCCAGGGCCGCCTGATGGAAGGCCTCGACCATGGCCCGGTCGCGCGCCTGGAATGCCAGGTGCTGACGACCTGTCAGTTCGCCCCGGGCCGCCTCGGAGTTCGCGGTCGAGACAACCAGCTCATCCGCCCAGAAAAACCCGTCGCCAGCACCACCGAGAGGAATCTTCAATACATCGAAGATCGCGCTATAGAACTGCCTCGCAGCGGGCAGGTCCCGCACCACCAGTTGAACATGATCGATCAAACGCCCACGGTGCAACTCCATCGTCTCCATGTCGGTATCCTCGTAGTATGAAGGGGTATGCCTCCCGGACAGACTAGTCCTGCCCGGCCAGTAGCGCCAAGCGGCGCCAAACCGCGGGCAAACCTTCCACCCTGCCGCTGGTCACAACAGTAACGAGCTAGCGAGGACAACAGCCATGAAGTTCAAGGTTCACGACCATGTCAGCTGGAATTCCGAAGCGGGCCGCGTCAGCGGTACCATCATCAAGGTGCATACCGCCGATACCACCTACAAGGGGCACCCGCGCCGGGCAAGCAAGGACTCACCGCAATACGAGATCAAGAGCGACAAGACCGATCACGTCGCCATGCACAAGGAAGAGGCCCTGACCAGGATAGACTGAACATGCCCCAGGCAGACACTATCTGGACCGTTGGGCATTCGAACTGGGCGGTCGCCGACAACCGGCAGCAGACTCGTCCAATATCGCCTGGCGCAATACCTCGTTCCGCGGCTATGCCGACCATATCGCCAGCCCGCCGTCACTCAAGCCACTGGGGATTCCAGACAACCTCCCACAGATGCCCGTCCGGGTCCTGGAAGTAGCCGGCATAACCGCCCCAGAAGGTATCCTGCGCCGGCTTGACGACCACCGCACCGGCGCTGCTCGCCCTGGCCATGACGGCATCAACTTCAGCGGCGGAGCTGACGTTATGCCCCAGGGTCATGTCCGTGGGGTTTGGTGAACCGATTGCCAACCCGGTGTCATGCGCGATGCTCCTGCGCGACCACAACGCCAGACGCAAACCCGGTTGCATATCGATGAACACCACAGCCCCATATTCGAACTCTTCGCCTACGATGCCCTCGGTCGCCAGACCCAGGCCATCGCGGTAGAAGCTCAGAGACCGTTGCAGATCGTCGACGCCGAGGGTAATCACTGTGATATGAGACTTCATCTTGCAGGCTCCTTGAACGGCAACACCATTCCCTCCAGCACCCCTCTCGCTCCACATATCCTGGTGCGACAGGGTGCGTCGGAATCATCTGACAATGTCGCTTCCTGGTCGGAGAAGCGAACCGTGAACTGGCAGGCATCCGCACCGGTGCCTACGCTGACCAGCAGGCGTTCACCCGCCCAGGTTCCCACGGCACCCGCTGCGGAACAGGCGTGGCCATTGGTGAATACCATCTCCAGGTCGACCCGGGCCTCCCCTGACTCAAGAGGGGTGACCAACAGCGTATTGGATGCCTCTGCTTCACAGTCGAACCCTTCGGGGGTATGGAAACACACCGGGACCTTTTTCTCGTACAGCCCATAGGGTGGTTCTGCTGACCCGCATGCCGTCAGAACCGTGGGAAACGCAAGACAGACAAGAACGAGTCGCATGAGAATGACCTTTGCTTGAAGAATATTGCGCACCCGAACCAGCGGCACTGCACCAATCATATTCCCAGTCCTCGCAAACGGGCCACACAGAGCAGCTCCATCTCCCGCGCCCAGTGCTGCATGCGCCGCTCGTCCAGGTGCAGTTGCATGGCATAGCGGCGGCCACCCCATACGGCCAGGTGCAGTGCTTCGATCAGGCTGTCATCCGGCTGCTGTGGCAGATCGGTGCAGGCATCGAACACGCGCCGCCACATGGCCAGGAACTCGGCGCAGGCGCGCTGCTGGTGCTTGTGCTCGGCAACCAGCGGCTCCAGCTCCATCATGTCCGGATGGAACCAGGATAGGTCATGCATGCCGCTGAGCAACTGCACAAGCAGATGGATTCGCTGTGGCCAGGCCAGGTCCGCTGGCTGGACGACCTGCTCTTGCACCGCCTGGATCAGCGTTTCGATGCAGTGGCGTACATACGCCGAGTGCAGCGCTTCCTTGCTGGGGAAATAGTCGTACAGGGTACCCACCGCCACGCCCGCCTCCAGCGCCACCGCGCGGGTGGTGAGTCTGGCCCAGCCGTCACGCTGCCAAATCCGAACATAGGTGTCGAATATCGCCTGCACGGTAAAGCGGGCGCGGGCCTGGGTAGGTCGCTTCAGCGGTTTGCTGCGGGGTGCAGGGGTGAGTTTTCCGCTCATGCTGATCCGAACCCGTTCAAGCGGGAGCTGCCGTACAGTCTGGGTACCGCAAGATACTTTCCATGGGAACTCATCATGACTCAGATCCAAAGCCTGCAAACGGACAAACGCGATCTCGCGCGAACCCGCATCGTCACCCAAACCCTGGGCGCACTGCAAGCCGGGCAGGCGCTGCTGAAGATCAGCCGCCTGGCACTGACCACCAACAACATCACCTATGCCGCCTTCGGCGATACCCCGCACCTGCGCTACTGGGACTTCTTCCCTACTGCGGATGCAGGCTGGGGGCACATGCCGGCCTGGGGCTTTGCCGAGGTGGTCAGCAGCACGGTGGAGGGCCTGAGCATCGGCGAGCGCTTCTATGGTTATTGGCCGATAGCCAGCCATCTTCTGGTGCAGCCGGTGCGGGTAACCGAGCGGGGTTTCTATGATGGCAGCGAACATCGTCTGGAGCTGACCTCGGCCTACAACCAGTACCAGCGCAACAGCACCGACGCGGCGTACCGCCCGGAGAACGAGGACTACCAGATGCTGCTGCGGCCGCTGTTCATCACCTCATTCATGCTCGCCGACTATCTGCAGGACAACCGCTTCTTCGACGCCAGGCGCATCGTGGTTTCCAGCGCATCAAGCAAGACCGCGTTCGGCACGGTCTTCTGCCTGCAAGGTCACGATGAAGTGGAACTGGTGGGCCTCACCTCTGCCGGCAACCGCGAATATGTGCAAGGCCTGGGCTGCTATCAGCAAACCCTGAGCTATGACGAACTGGAGTCGCTGGATGCCGCTGTGCCCACCCTGTATGTCGACTTCTCCGGCAACGCCGGGCTGCGCCAGCGTATCCACGCACATTTCGGTGCATCGCTGATGCACGACTGCTATGCCGGTTCGGCGCACAGCCAGGACCATATCAGCGAACAGCAACTGAAACTGTCCGGCCCCAAGCCGCAGACCTACTTTGCGCCCAACCAGATCCGCAAGCGCAATGCCGACTGGGGCCCGGCGGAAGTGACGCGGCGTTTCAATGTCGCGCAACTGAGCTTTATCGAGCGTGTGCGTGAGCCCGGTTCACCCTGGATCACACTGCAGAATCATCAGGGACTCGATGCCGCCCCGACATTGGTCGACACCCTGGTCAACGGTCGCATCAACCCCAATGATGGACATGTGCTGATTCTCGATTGACTGCCGGCCTGCCGCTTTCAACCGACCGGTGGCGCTGCCGCAAGGAGCGGCGGCAGGCCTTCAGGAAAAATCGACAGCATCTGCATGAAGCTGTGCTCCGGCAAGCTCTGCATCACCATCGGCTGCCCGGTCACCGGATGCCGGAAGGCCAGCTCGGTGGCTGCCAGCATCAACCGGCTGTAACCGAAGCGTTCGGCAAAATAATGGTTGTGGCGGGTGCGTCCGTAGTTGGTATCGCCAACGATCGGATGACTGATGTGCTGCATGTGCCGGCGCAGCTGGTGCTTGCGCCCGGTCTGCGGATACAGCGCCAGCAGGCTGTAGCGGGTCTGCGGGTAACCTTCCACCGGCACCGGGATCTCGGTACTGGCCAGCCGCCGGAAATGCGTCAGCGCATCGCGCAGCGGTTGCGGCTCATCCTTCAGGCGCCGGTCAGTGGCGTGTTCGCGCAGCGGATGATCGATGACACCCTGCTCCGCCGGCCAGCCACGCACCAGCGCCAGGTAGGTCTTGCCTACCTCGCCGGCCATCAGCGCCTTACCAAAGGTACTGGCGGTAGCCGAGTCCCTGGCGAACAGCAGCACACCCGAGGTCGGGCGATCCAGCCGGTGACAGGGATAGACATGCTCGCCGCCATTGAGCTGGCGGGCATATTGCAGAGCGAACTCGGTGGCGTGACGATCTATCGGGCTGCGGTGCACCAGCAATCCGGCCGGCTTGTGCACGGCCAGCAGCCAGTCATCGCGATAGAGTTCGACCAGGGGATTGTCAGGCATGCTCGGCACCCGTTGCAGTGGGCGCCGAGCATAACACGCCTACACGCTGGCCAATTTGATTCCGACGATCCCGGCACCGATCAGCACCAGGCTGATCAGGCGCAGCGGGCTGGCCGGATCATCGAACAGCAGGATACCCAGAACCACGGTACCGACCGCGCCAATTCCGACCCAGACCGCATAAGCGGTACCCACCGGCAGGGTCTTCATGGCCAGGCCCAGCAGCCAGACACTGATCAGCATGGACAAGGCGGTGGCGAGCGTCGGCCACAGACGGGTGAACCCCTCCGTGTACTTCAGGCCGATGGCCCAACCGATTTCGAACAGACCTGCGATAACGAGAATGACCCAATTCATATCTACCTCTGAAATGGGGCCGTCCCCGCTCGAATGACGAAGTGAGGTCGTCCTCACTTCCATGGCGTTGGTAGTGCCTGCCGGAGCAGACTCGCTGATTATACACAAAACAGCAGATATCCAGCCCTCCACCGGTGCCTGTATCTGGTTTAAGCTGCAGCTTCATTCATCAGAAAAACAAAGGAAACGCCATGACCGCCCTGCAGCAGATCCCGCTTACCCGTATCGACGGCACCCCGGATACCCTCGCCAACCACAAAGGCAAGGTATTGCTGGTGGTGAACGTCGCCTCCAAGTGCGGGCTCACACCCCAGTACGCAGGGCTTGAAGCCTTGTACCAGGACAAGCGCGCGCAGGGCCTGGAAGTACTCGGTTTTCCGGCCAACAACTTCAAGGGCCAGGAACCGGGTACCGATGCGCAGATCCAGGATTTCTGCTCCACCGAGTACAACGTCCAGTTCCCGCTGTTTTCCAAGATCTCGGTAGTCGGCGCCGACCAGCACCCGCTGTATGCCCAGTTGACCGCCGCACAGCCCCAGGCCATCGGCGACGGCCCGTTCCGCGAGCGCCTGCAGGGCTTCGGCATCAATCCCGGCGAGCCGAAGGATGTGCTGTGGAACTTCGAGAAATTCCTGATCGGCCGCAACGGCGAGGTGGTGGCCCGCTTCGCACCGGATATGGCGGCAGATGACCCGCGGCTGGTTGCCGCGATCGAAGCAGAGCTGGCCAAGCAGGCCTGACGCTCTGCCCAGAGGTGTAGCGCCTCGGTTCGGGCGCTACATCTTCAATGCCCCACCCCAGTGCATCACTTGAACAGCTGCTTACCGCGCCACCCACCCCACCGGTAGTAGGCGAAGGAAAACCCGCAACTGATCAGGAAGCTGATGCCAATCCCCAGCGCCACGCCATTGTCTCCGTAAACGGAAGTGGCCCAGTAGGCCAGCGGTACACGCAGTACCCACAGGGAAATGATATTCAGCGCCAGCACCTGGAACATCGCCCCGGCGCCGCGTACCACCCCATTGAAGATGAAGTTCAGACCGATGAACGGATAGAAGAAGGCGATGGTCTTCAGGTATGAGGTGCCGAAGGCCACGCTGCCGGCGTCCTCGATGAACAGCCTGACCAGCGGCTCGGCCCAGAGATACAGCACGCTGGCCATCAATAGCATGATGGTCACGTTGTAGAAGATGCCAGCCCTGGTAATCCGCCCCACGCGTGCCCACTGCTGAACGCCGATATTCTGCGCTGCCATCGCGGTGACCGCGGTGCCCAGCGCCACTGCCGGCAACAGGATGATGTTGTCCAGCCGCTGGGCCGCGCCAAAACCCGCCACCGCGTCAGCGCCCAGGCTGTTGACCAGCGACAGGATGACCGTCGTCCCCGCATGGATGACGATCATCTGCACGCCGGAGGGAATCCCCAGTTGCAGGATGGTCATCACCTCCGCCCGCTTGGGCAGTTGCAGACGGAAACCATGCCCCGGCAACTTCCTCGCCAGATAGAACAGGCTGTAGAGAAACACCACCGCCTGTGACAGCACCAGCGCCAGCGCCGCCCCGGCGATGCCCCACTGCAGCACTCCGATGAACAGCGGCGACAGCACGGCGGTCAGCAAGGTCGCCAGCAGGCCGAAGTACAGCGGCGTGCGGCTGTCGCCGAAGGCTCGCAGCACCGTGCTGATGAAGTTGTAGCCGACCAGCAGCAGGGTGCCGACGAAGTTGATGCGCAGATAGACCCGCGCCTCGTCGAGGATCGACGCCGGCGTGTTGAGCAACGCCAGCAGGGCATCGGCGAACACATAGCCAGCAATGCTGATACCCAGCGCCAGCAGCCCGAGGAGGATGACGAAAGCGCTCAGGTAGGAGCGGATCGCGTCATTATCGCCCTTGCCGCGCAACTGGGCGAAGACCGTCAGGGTCGCCTGGTTGACGCCCATCATGAAGGCCAGCACCAACATCATCAGGATGATACCGACCGTCACCGCGGCAAAGGCTGCACTGCCCAACAGGTTGCCCACCCACAGGCCGTTGATCAGTTGCATGCCTACCTGCAGCAGACTGCTCAACACAATGGGCAGCGCAAACACACCCAGCTGCCGGGCGACAGGACCTTCAGTGAAGTTCTTCAATAATATGCCGCCAGATCAGTCGAAATGCTCATGGGAGTTGGCCTGCGACCGGCGCCAGTAACTGGCGGCGCGGATACGCCCCTTGTCCACTCCCAGGCTGGTGGTCAGGTACTGACGAACCGCCTTGATATCGGTGTACTCCCCCGCTGCCCACACATATCCCTCGCCCTCCGGCAGCACCAGCTCACGCACCGCGGCCTCCAGCGCGCCGACTCCCTCGGCGGGCGTGGCAGCCTCGGTGACCCAACGTATATCCAGCGCGCACTGGCTGGCAAAGTCGAGCCTGGCCTGCTCGCTTGCGGTCTTGATGATGACGATCGCCCGGGCCGCCGCGGGCAACTCCTCCAGACGTCGGCCGATGGCCGGGATGGCGGTCTCATCGCCGATCAGCAGGTGCCAGTCGAACGCAGTAGGAATGATGAAGGACCCCCTCGGCCCGGCGATACCGATTAGATGCCCCGGTTCGGCATGCGTGGCCCAGTCGGTCGCCGGGCCATCGTGGTGCAGAACGAAGTCGATATCCAGCTCGTTGGTCAACGGATCGTAGCGCCGCGGTGTGTAGTCACGCATCGACGGCCTGGGCCCGTCCTCGGCGAACACCAGCCCCTGCTCACCCAAGGTCGGCATGTTCGGCCGGGCCCCGGCCCGCTCCGGTACCAGCAGCTTCAGGTGATCGTCGAAGGAGCCGGAATGGAAACCGGCCAGGTCCTCGCCGGTCAGCGTGATGCGGCGCATGGCTGGCGTCAGCTCAGTGACGCGCTTGACCTCCAGCAGGCGCACTTTGATCGGATGACGTACTTTCTGTACCGCAAGAAGATCGTTGCTCATGGTTATCCTCGACTCGAAAGGGTTATGGGTTGTCCGATACCGCCAGGATGTCCGCAGCGGCGCGTTGCAATATCTCGATGATGCGCCGCTGCTGGGCGTGATCCGCATCGCTGCCGGCCAGCAGCGCGGCACGCAGCGACTTGCGTGCCTGGATGAACTCCGGCAGCCAGCCGGTGGCGGCGGCCGCCTGTGCCTCGCTTTCACCGGCCAGGCTCAGCCACTGCATCTTCTTCGCCGCGTGGCGCAGGGTCGCGATCAGCAGTTCGGCCTGCTGGTGGTGCGCCTGCAGGTATTCTCGCCCCGCCGCGGTAAGGCGATAGCTCTTGCGCTTGCCGCTCTGCTCCACCTCGGCCAGCCCCCGGGCCTGCAACTGCGCCAATGCCGGGTACAACACGCCCGGACTGGGGCTGTAGTAGCCCTGCGACAATTCGCTCAGGCTCTTGATCAACTGGTAGCCATGGGCAGGCGCATCGCGCAGGCACCACAGCAGCTTGAGCTGCAGCTCCTCGGCATTGAACTTGCGCCCGCGGGTCAATTGACTACCGCGCTGTACCGCGTCTCCCGCATCGTCCTGTTTCACACCATTACGGCCTCATGGTTTAAAGATGCATCGTAAGATATATCTTTACCGGGAAAACGTCAATGAGAATCAATCTTGAAAAATAGCTTGATTATTCTTCGCACAGCGAAGTTTATGCCCCAGATCGCAACGACGGTTCAGCCCGGTAGGTGCCATCATCGAACTCCAGCAGGCAGAAACCATGGCCGAACGGGTCCGAAAAGGTAATGCATTTCGAGCCCATCCATTGCACACAGCCACTTTCGCGCAAGGCACCGGCCCGCAGCACCCTTTCTGTCGCCGTGGCCAGATCCTCCACCACGAAATCCATGTGCACCGGCGTCCAGTGCCGGGTATAGCGCCGGCCCTCCACTGCATCCGGCGAGCTGGGCGAACCGGCCTCGTTCTGCAGCAGATAGATGATGCTGGAGGCGCCGAGCAGTTCGGCAACAACGCCGTCCAGGGTTCGGCTGTGCTGCAGACCGAGCGCCCGACAGTAGAAATCGATGGCGCTTGCCAGATCCGGGACATCGATATTGATCACGACTCTCATCGGCTGCTCCGCATTTCTCGCTATACCTGACACTCACTCTAGCAGCGACCTGCACCATTCCATCTCGTGCCCTGCACCATTGCGGTACATGCCGCCTCGCCAATAGCGCCCCAGGCCCCCTTCCCGCATGGCAGAAAACTTACAAGCCATTGAATAATAAGGAATAACAAAATATGGCAAGCAAAATGCTATGGGACTTCATGCCAACACAGACATGGAGTAGCAATGATGATGAAGAAACTCGCAGGCACAATCGCCACCATCAGTACCCTGGGTTTTGCCAACCTGGCGCATACCGAGGAGTTCGACACCGCCATCGGCACGCTGGATGCCAGCATGAACGTCACGCTGGCCACTGACTACATCTGGCGCGGCCAGTCCCAGACCGCCGGGGCCGGCGCCATCCAGGGCGGCCTGGACATCGGCCATGAGAGCGGGCTGTACATCGGTGCCTGGGCCTCGAACGTGGACTCGGATGCCTTCGACGGGGGCAGCATCGAGATCGATTACTATGCCGGCTTTGCCGGGGATATCACCGACGAGATCAGCTACGACCTGCAATGGGCGACCTATACCTACCCCAACGGCGTCAGCGCCACCGATGAGATTCTGGCCAGCATCCACCTGTATGGCCTGACCCTGGGCGCCAAGTACGCCTACGAGTCGGACAGCGCCCTGTACACCTATATCGGCTACGGCTTCGCCCTGCCCGCCGATTTCAGCCTGGACCTGCACTTTGGCCGGACCGACACCAAGGACCCGCTGAATGAGCCCACCGATACCAAGGAAAAGTACAACGACTGGGCCGTCACCCTGGGCAAGACCTTCCTGGATATCGACTGGGCACTGGCCTACACCGATACCAACCTGAAAGGCAGCACCTGTGCCGACTGGTATGGCAAGAGTAGCTACTGTGACTCCAATGTCACCTTCTCGGCCTCCAAGTCGTTTTAAACAGCGATAGGCGCTTTCGGGCGCCTACCCCTCTCCAACCAGCCCATCAGACGCGTGTTCCCTCTCCCCCATCCCTGCGCAGTAAAATAGATTAGACTTGGGCATGAGCAACGGTACAGCATAGCCCCAGAGCCACTGCAAAAGGATCGCCGTGTGTCCAGCAAAGCCAGCCCTGCTGAGAATTACTGCATTGCCCTGCAGCCCATCTGCAATGCGCAATGGCAGCATGTGGCCGACGAGATGCTTTACCGCAATAACCAGCAGAGCGACCACGCACAGATCCACTGTGGCCTGACCGCCACCGTACGTGCCTGCAATACCGCCTTCTATGAAATCGGCCTGGAAGCCCTGGTCGGGCAGCGTACGCTGTTCTTCAACGCGCCCCGTGACTGGCTGATGAGCCCGGAGCTGCTCCCGCCCCGCAGTGACCAGATCGTTATCGAGGTACTGGAGTCGGTCACCGTCGACCAACCCATCATCCAGGCTCTGCGACAGCTGCGTGAACAGGGCTACCGGCTGGCGCTGGACGATTTCGTGCTGACCCCGCAGACCCGCCCGCTACTGGAGCTGGCCGAGATCATCAAGGTGGACATGCTGCAGCCGCTGGATGAAGCCAGTATCGAGCTGTATCACCAGCATGACCTGCAGCTGCTGGCGGAGAAGGTCGAGGACATGGGCACCTTCGAACGCTGCCAGGCGCTCGGCTTCACGCTGTTCCAGGGTTACTTCTATGCCCGGCCGGAGGTGCATGCACTGTCCGCACGCCAGCGCGGCAGCAATCATGCCGCACAGTTGCAATTGCTCAATGCGTTGTACAACAAGAGCCCGGACTTCCAGCGGCTGGCCTATCTGCTGGTGCAGGACCCGGAACTGTGCGTAGCGCTGATCAGGCAGGCCAACTCCGCCGCCTTTCGGCGCAGCAGGGCGATCTCCAGTATCCACCAGGCACTGGTCATGCTCGGCATGCAGCGCCTGCAGCAACTGGTCACCACCCTGATGCTGGCCCGCAACGGACCGGCCAGTCTGCTGATGCTACCGCAACTGCTGACCCGCGCCGCCATGTGCGAAACCCTGGCCCGGCAATTCAGCAAGGCCGCCCCGGACGAAGCCTTCACCGTCGGCATCTTCTCACTCATGCACGTCATGCTGGGGGAAAGCTGCGAACAACTGCTCGATACCCTGCCCCTCAGCGAGCAGATCAAGCAGGCCGTGCTTCAGGGCGAGGGCGAACTGGGGCGCCTGCTGCGGTTGGTGATCGCCCATGAGCAGGGCCGGCTGGAACATATCTCCAGCGAACTGCTGGAGCAGCTCAACCGTATCTACCTGCGCTCGCACAGCTGGGCGACGGGACAATTGCAGGGGCTGTAGCCAGCCGTCGGCTTGATGTCAGCCATCCCGCGCCGGGTGCACCGGCACCGGCCCGCCCAGTTGCTGGCGCAGCGACGCTGGCTATCCCGTTAGGGGCTGGGCCAGTGCCGGCATCGTCCAGGCGGGCGGCAACGGGCCATGTCGATACCGCCCATCGGTAATAAACGCATCTACCTCATATGGACGAGGCCGGGTCTGGATCGAGAGCCTAATCTTCGAAGCAATTGGAGAAATCCGGCATGGTGCCAAATAACACCCGACAAGAAGGGGCCAACCATGAAAATGAAAAGATGGCCGTTCTGGCCAGTGTTTGCCATGGGCTCGCTGATTGCCCTGGTGGCAGCGGTGGATGTCAACAGCGCAACTGGAAACCAGATCGCGCAGTGCTCCGTCAGTTCGGCCATATGTGGCACGCCGACGGTCACCATCAACCGGCTGTTCATTCCCTGAGCATCGGCAATGCCTGCATAGGTGTCCCTTTCCTTCAGCAACTGAGGCTACAATCCGTCCCCGAACGGATACTCACTTGTTAAGGTAATACCCCATGCAACTTGCCATAGCAGCCATCATCGCCCTGCTGCCGATCATCAATCCATTCAGCACCGCCCCCATGTTCCTCGCTATTACCGAGGGCGACACCGACGCCGAGCGCCAGGAGCAGGCCCGCAAGGCGGTGATCTACATGGTGTGCATCCTGGTGGCGTTTCTGGTGGGCGGTACCTTCATCATGAAGTTCTTCGGCCTTTCGCTGCCGGGCCTGCGGATCGCCGGCGGCCTCCTGGTCGCAGGCGTGGGCATGCGCATGCTCTACCCCAAGGACAACGGCCTGCAGACCAAGGCCGAGCACCTGGAGTCCAAACGCAAGCGGGATGTCTCCTTCACGCCCCTGGCCATGCCCAGCCTGGCAGGCCCGGGAGCCATTTCGGTGACCATCGGCCTGACCTCCCTGGCCACCGGCTGGCTGGACTTCGTCTCCATCATCGTCGGCATTCTGGCAGTGGCGGCCATCGTCTACCTCACCCTGCGCCTGTCCACCCGACTGGTGAAGATCCTGGGCGTGAACGGCCTGCACGCCATGACCAAGATCATGGGCTTCCTGATCCTGTGCGTGGGCGTGCAATTCATCGTCAATGGCGTGATCGACGTGGCCTCCAGCCCCGAGCTGATCCGCGCCATCCTGCAGGTGCTGGAGGAGGCGCGTTGAACGACGTAGGCGCCATGACAGCCAGTCGAGACTACTCCTGCCCGCGCTTTTCAGGCTCCATGCTCAATCCGCTAAGGCTATTCAGATCGGCTGGCCAGCACTCAAGCCTTGGCTATGCTGCCGTATGCGTTTCGCTTCAGCACCAGCGCGCCGCGCGAGCGCCAACGCTATCCGGCTGCTGTCACCCAAGTGGCTTGCCGGGTCGAGTGCGGCCTGAATCTCGGCAGCGGGCATGATGCTGTCGACTACCGGGTTATCGGTCAGCACCTGTCCTATCGGGCGCTGGGTCCGGACAGCGGTGATGGTCGCTTCGTGCACCACGTCATGCGCCAGCTGTCGGCCCAGCCCGGCGCCGGCGAGTTTCATCATCACGCTCTCGCAGTTGATCAGTCCGCCGGACAGCTCCAGGTTGCTGCGCATGCGCACCGGATTCAAACGCAATTTGCCCAGCAGGGCTTCCAGCTCACAGAGCATGTCGTTGGCCAGCGGGCAGGCCGTATCCACTGCAGCATAGAGGACCTTGCTTGAGACTGCATCGCCCTCGTGGCTACTCTGGCAAGCATCCATGGCCAGAACGACCTGGGCACGCAACTGCGCCGCCAGCGCGATGACATTGACTGATAACTTGGGATTGACCTTCTGCGGCATAGTGCTGCTGCCGACCACCGCCTCGCCCAAGTCCTCATAGACCTCGCCCACTTCTTCGGACATGAGCACGTACAGCTCCTGCGCTATCTTGCTGCAGGTTGCGGCGAGCAGACCGAGCAACAGAACGTATTCAACAATATGGTCGCTGGCCGAACGGCTGGGCACCTCAAAGCGGTGCAGAGCAAGATGGCTCGCCAGACGCTGACTCAGAGCCTCACCCTGCATGCCAAAGGAATGCATCGCACCCACGGCACCTCCGAAGATGAGCGTGAATACGCGGGGTTCGGCGCTGCGCAAGCGTTCTTCATGGCGCAGCAGTTCGTCGATCCAGGCCGCCACCTTGAAACCGAAGGTGATGGGCAATGCATGCCGGCGCTGGGTTCTGCCGGCCATGACCATGTCCGCGCTGCTTTCGGCCAACACTGCCAGGACATCGAGGCAGTCGGCCAGCCGGTTCAGCAATTGCTGGTGGGCTTGACGAATGAGCAGGATTTCAGCGGTCTGCATGACGTTCTGTGTGGTCGCCCCCCAGTGCACATAATCACCTGCGTTACCTTCGCAAGCGCGGGCCAGAAAGCGCACCAAAGAAACGATCGGCGCCCTGGTCTGTCGTATGTCCTGCTGCAGCGCTGCCTGATCGATACATTCGACCTTGCCCTTACGGGCGATCTCCCTGGCCGCCTCTACCGGGATCATGCCGAGCTCGGCCTGACTGTTGGCCAGCGCTACCTCAACATCCAGCCAGGCCTGGATCTTCGAGGCCATGCTGAACAGTTCGCTTGCCGGTTGCCCTGAACTCATGCTGCTATCTCCTGCCCCCTACCCGTCAGGCTGATGCCAGAAAGTCCGCCAAGACCGCGTTGAACCGGCGCGGATCCTCCAGATAGGGCGCGTGCCCCAACCCGGACAACGCAACGTGGCGCACATCGGGAATCAGATCCAGCAGCGGCTGAGCCTTGGCCAAAGGTGCCACCGTATCCTGGTCACAGGTGATCACCAGCGTCGGTGCCTGGATGCGCGCCAGCTCCGGTTTTAGATCGGCAGTCTGAATCGCCCAGGCCGCGGCAGCGACACCCTCCAGTCGTGACTGGGCCGCAATGTCGGCGATGCGCTGAAATACCGCTGCCGCGGTTCCGGCTGGCAACATGCCCCTGGCCCTGCGTTCGCCATAGACTTCAGGCGGCTGGTTACGCAACTCATCAAGACGGCGCTTGTAGCGCTCGTCCGCCTCGCCGTTACGGTCCAGGGCATGGCCTGGGTGGGTGCAGGACAGCACCAGACGCTTAACCAGCGCTGGTTCCATAATCGCCACCTTCATCGCCACCAACCCGCCCATGGAGTGACCGGCCAGGGTGACCGGCACGTCGGTCACCTGCCTGATGAAAGCAATAGCGACGCGGGCCAGGTCGGTGAGGTCGTCGCCTGCGACATCCGAATCGACATAACCGGGGGCGTCCCAGGCGATCACCCGCCTGGTGGCCGAGAAAGTGTCCAGCTGCAGCTCCCAACTGCTGGCATTGCCGTTGATGCCATGCAGCAGCACCAGGGGTTCGCCTGCGCCACGCTCGAGATAGCTGATGCGGCCATGCTTGAGCATGGTGCTGGAGCGCGCCGTCGGGCTGCCGATCTTGTTCGCTTGATGCATGTATGACTTCCTTGCTGACTGTGTGCTACCGACCTGGGCACCAGGCCGGTTAACGATTCAATTTCGCCCCAATTTACCGTTGCGTTAGTTGGCCGAGAACAGGGCACGTTCCCGTTTGTCCGCCAACAGCAGGCGTGCCCCTGACGGCGCCATGCGCCGTGCATCGTGACCTACGTCGTAGACGGTCTCGACTTCCCAGTTGAATGCGGCGCCAAGTTCCTCGGCCTTGGCCCTGGAAGCGGCGTAGAAGTTCTTGCCACGCGCCAACCGATGCGGTCCCTGGGCCATTGCGACATCGGTGCGATTGAGGATGCGGTGATGGGGGTCGTCATCGGCTGTGCCCAGCATGATCACCAGACGGTGAGAGTAGGAACGCGCCAGACTCTGATCGTCGATACCGGTGTTCTGCAGGCCATAGCGCAGCGGCAGGCTGTCGTCGGGGAAGGTATAGTTACCGGCGTTGGCGGCCACCGCCGTACGGATACGCGCCTCAGGCCAGAGCATCACCATTCGGTGAACAAACTGGGCACCACCACCGTGGCCATAGATATCGTACTGCTCAGCTTCCAGGCCGAACTGCTGGCGCACCTGATCGAAAGCGCGCTCCAGCGCAGCGAAGGAGGACTGCTCGCGTGGAATCCGCTGCCCCCTGGAGGCATCCAGCGATGACGAGTCGCGGGTAACCCAATTGCCGGCCTGGTAGCCCCAGCCCGTTGGGAAGTTCTGTTCCGATATTTCCGGCGCCACCACCAGCACGTCATATTGCGCCGCGTAACGGCCCCAGATATCGCGGTATACCTCTGCGTCACGACGGCCGCCATGCATGACGATCACCACCGGCGTATCCGGGCGCATCTGCCGGGGCTGTGAATAGAAGATACGCATGGTCACCGGCTTGTCCGGTGTACCCGCCTCCACGTTGATGGAGCCGGCGCGATCGCCGAAACTCAGCGGAACATAAGGTGTATCTACCGAGACCGCCGAACAACCGGCAAGAAGAGAAAGGATACCGACGAACAACAAGACACGCATTTTCATGAAAAAGGTCCTCTGTATTATTGTTTGATCACGCTATGGGACGGTCGCTGGAGGGCTGCGCCTTCCAGCATCTGACCAGGCTGCTACCGATGATTTCCGGCGCCGGCGCACGCTCGCGGCACACCTGTTCGGCTATCGGGCAGCGCGGATTGAAGGCGCAGCCGGCAGGCCGATTCATCGGGTTGGGAAAGTCACCGGACAAGCCCAGGTCGGGCACTATCTCGCCCGGTGCGATACTCAGGGCCGAATCCATCAGGGCGCGGGTGTAGGGATGCCGCGGATTCAGCATCACGTCGTCGCGATTCCCGCACTCGACGATTTCACCCAGGTACATCACCGCCACCCGGTCAGCCATGTGCTGCACCACGGAGAGATTGTGGGTGACGAACAGATAGGTCAGATCCAGCTCATCACGCAGGTCGAGCAGCAGGTTGAGAATCTGCGCCTGCACCGACACGTCCAGCGCCGAAGTCGGCTCATCGCAGATCACCACCTCAGGCCGCATGATCAGCGCCCGACCAATTGCTGCACGCTGCCGCTGGCCGCCGGACAGCTGGTTCGGATAGCTGTTGAACACCCGACGCGGCAGGCCGACCAGCTCCATCATGCTGTAGGTCTTCGCCAGTTGCTCCTGGCGGCTGCCAAGCTTGTGCACCGCCAGCGGTTTGCCGATGATCTCGCCAATGGTCTTGCGCGGATTCAGCGACGAATAGGGGTCCTGAAAAATCGGCTGGATCATCCGCGCCCGCTGCATCGCAGGCAGTGTCTCGATGCGCTGCCCATTAAGGACAACCGACCCGGTATCCGGCTGCTGCAAACCCATGATGGTACGGGTCAAGGTGGTCTTGCCGCAGCCGGACTCACCGACCAGCGCCAGCACCTCACCCTTATTGACCTGCAGGCTGATGTCGTTCATCGCGCGCAGCGGTATGCGCTTGCCGAACATCCCTCGGCGTACCGAGAAAGTGCAACTGACCGAGTTCACCGACAGGATCGGCGTCTGACCCTGGCTCGGCGACACCAGCATGTCCTGGCTCAGGCCCGGTGCCGGGCTGGGCTGCCAGTCGCGGGTTTCCTGCGGGTCGTGGCAGACGTACATGCGCTGTGGGCTGATTTCCTGGCTAGGCGGCGTCTGCGTCCTGCAGGTGTCCACCGCACGTGGGCAGCGCGATGCAAAGGCGCACCCCTGAACGGTGCCGGTCATCGAGGGCACGATACCAGGGATGGAGCCGAGGCGTTTCAACGCACCATTGCGGTAGCCGGGCACACACTCGAGCAGCCCTTGGGTGTAGGGGTGGCGAGGGTTCAGCAGCACCTCTTCGGTGGTACCGGTCTCGACGATATCACCTGCGTACATCACGGCGATCTTGTCCGCTGCCCGTGACACCACACCCAGATCATGGGTGATGAGGATCATCGACATGCCCAGTTCCTGCTGCAGGTCACGGAGCAGGCGCAGGATCTGCGCCTGGATGGTCACGTCCAGCGCTGTGGTCGGCTCGTCGGCGATCAGCAGTTCGGGCTCGTTCATCAGCGCCATGGCGATCATCACGCGCTGACGCTGGCCACCGGAAAGTTCATGCGGATACTGTTTGAGTCGGCTGGCCGGGTCGGGCAGCCCGACCTTTTCCAGCAGATGAATGGCCCGCACCTCAGCCTCGGACTCCGAGACCTTGCGGTGCAACGTCATGGTTTCCTTCAGTTGCCGGCCGATGGTATACACCGGGTTCAGGCTGGTCATCGGCTCCTGGAAGATCATGCCGATGCGCTGCCCGCGTACCTGCACGGCAAAGTCATGCTCACTGGCCTGCATCAGGTCCGCACCATCGAAATTAATGCAGGCCGCAGAGCGCCGGGCGGCCGGTGGCAGCAGGCTCATCATGGCCAGCGCGGTCATGGATTTTCCCGAACCGGACTCACCGACAATACCAAGGGTTTCGCCGCGCTTGAGCTCCAGATCGACACCCCGGACCGCCTTGAGCGTGCTCGATTCGGTCGGAATCTCGACCGACAGATTGCGAATGTCCAACAGTGGCTGCGTGTTCATATCAGCTTCTCCGGTCCGTGACAGTGACGTCGCGCACGCCATCACCGAGCAAATTGACTGCAATCACCAGCATGAACAGCGCCAGGCCGGGCAGCACCACCAGCCAGGGCTGGAAGAACATCGAGGTCTTCCCCTCGGCGATCATCAGGCCCCAGGACGGCATCGGCGAGGGAATGCCCAGTCCGAGGAAGGACAGGGTCGCTTCGCTCAGAATCGCGATAGCCACTTCCAGGGTAAAGATCACCATGATCTGGTTGGACAAATTCGGCAGCACCTCGCGCACCGCCACCTGAAAGCGACTGCAGCCCATCGACCGCGCAGCAGCAACGAAGTCCATCTCGCGCAACCGCAGCGTCGCCGAGCGCGTCACCACCAGATAGAACACCCAGTGCGTGGCGCCGATCACGAAGATCACCACGGTGATCGATTGGCCGATCACAAATACCAGCGCCATGATCAGCAGCAGGCTGGGAATAGCCAGCTGGCAGGTCACCAGAAAGTTGACCGCCTGATCCAGCCAGCCGCCGAAGTAACCGGCCAGCAGGCCGAGTGTCACGCCGATGATGGCGCCCACGGTGGCCGCACCGATGCCGATGGCCAGGGAAATGCGAGCCCCATAGATGATCCGGCTCAGGTAGTCGCGACCCAGGTGGTCGGTACCGAACAGGTAGCGCCACTCGCCGCCGTCGACCCAGGCCGGCGGCAGCAGGCGCATCGGCAGGTTCTGTACATAGGGGTCATGCGGCGCCAGCCAGGGCGCGAACAGCGCCAGGAAGACCATCAGCAGAATGATCCCGAAACCGATCTTCAGGCCTGTGTGGCTGCGTGCGCGCTTGAGCGCCGCCTTGGCTGGGCTCAGACCCAGACCGGTATCGACCTGTTCGCCGTCGGTCTGCGACTCGGCCACAAAACGCGGATTCTTCACTGTGTCAGTTGTCATCATCATTCACCCCATCCGGATCCGTGGGTCAAGCCAGGCGTTGATCAGATCAGCCGCCAGCGTGAGCAGTACAAAAGTCAGTACAAAGATCAGAATCAACGACTGCACTGTCGGAATGTCCGAATTGAAAATCGACTCCACGGCCAGGCGCCCCAGCCCGTTCATGCTGAACACCGACTCGGTCACCACCGAGCCGCCCAGCTTGTGGCCGAGCTGTACCGCAAGCACGCTGACCACCGGCAACAGCGCGTTGCGCAGCGCCTGACGGAAGATCAGTTGATAGCCCATGAAGCCCTTGGCCCGGGCTGTGCGGATGTAGTCGGCACCCAGTACCTCGAGCAGGCCGGTACGGGTCAGGCGCATGACCGCCGGCACCGAACTGGCGCCCAGCACCAGGGCCGGCAGCACGTAATGGCGCCAGGTCGCATCACCCGACACTGGGAAGATGGGGAACATCACCGCGAGCAGGATGATGACCATCAGGCCCAGCCAGAAATTGGGGATGGCCTGGGCCGAGACCGCCGTCGAGAGCGCGAACCGGTCCACCCAGCTGTTGGGCTTGAGCGCTGCACCAATGCCCAGCGGTAGCGCGATCAGAATGGTCACCATCAGCGAGGACAGTGCCAGAATGATGGTCACCCCGGCATGCTCGCGGATCAGTTCGCCGACCGGCTGCTTCCAGAAGTAGCTTTCACCGAAATCGCCCTGGAACACGCCACCCAGCCAGGCCACATACTGCACCGACACCGGACGGTCGAAGCCGTACTCCTGACGGATTTCCTCCACCATTTCCGGCGGGGCGTCCTCACCGGCGATCGTCTGTGCCGGATCGGTAGCGAAATAGAACAGCGCGAAGGTACCGAAGGACACCACCAGCGCTACCAGCAGAGCCAGCAGGCCCCTGCGAAGGATATAACTCGCCATAATCAATTACTCCAACGGGCCTGCCAGAGACGGGGAACACCGTCTCTGGGGACCGACAGGTCGAGGCCGGGCGCCAGCAGGAAATTCTGGCTGTAGGAGAACATCGGTACCCAGTAGGCCTGATCAGCAATGCGATCCAGGGCCTGACGGTAGAGTTCAAGACGTCGCTCGGGATCGATGGTGCGCTCGGCGGCCAGCACGGTTGCGGCCAGCTCTTCGTCGCCGGAATAGTTACGTGGGGTATTGGCCACGAAGTGCACGCCGGTGATCGCTGACGCATCAGCGGTGCCGCCGCCGCCATAGGAGGCGAAGAAGGCCGACATGTCGCGGTCGTTACGGACCTTGGAGAACACGTTCAACTTCACGTAGCGCAGGTTCGCATTGATGCCCACGACCCGAAGATCGTTGACGATGGCCTCACCCATGACCTTGTCACGGTAGGCCCACAGATCGAAGCTGAAGCCATTCGGATAACCGGCTTCCGTCAACAACGCGCGGGCCTTGCCCGGGTCGTAGGCATAAACCGGGCCAGTACCTTCGCAGCCGAACTGCAGCGGATGGCAGGCGAAGTCCAGAGCCTGGGCACTGCCGCGCACCAGATACTGGGTAATGGCCTGACGGTTGATCGCATGATTGAGTGCGCGGCGCACCCGCACGTCCTTGAACGGCGTATTGGGATCAGAGTAGCCGGCAGCATCCAGGGTGATGTAGCCGATGCGGATATCATCCCCTTCCAGGCGCTCGACGTTTGGCAGATGACGCACGTTATCCGCGACATCCGGTGGTACGTCCAGCATCAGATCGATACCGCCGCTGAGCAGCTCCGCCTGCTGCGTACCCTGATCGGGAATGACCCGGAAACGCATGTACTTGATTGCCGGATTGGCCTTGGGGCTGGCCTGATAGTAATCCTCGAAACGGGTCAGCTCGATCTCGCGTCCAGCGCGAAAGCCGGTGACCCGGTAAGGGCCGATGCCGTTGAGCTGCTGCTCGACTGCCCGGATGCCGGTGTGAGCATAGGTACCCTGCTTGCGCAACGGCACGCTCACGGCCATGTCGCGCAGCGCCATCGGGTAAGGCACCTTGAGATGGAAGGATACGCGGTGCTCGCCGATCTTCTCGACCCGATCCAGCCAGCCACGGATAACCGGGCCACGACTGGTACCCGAGTCGCGGTCCAGCACCCAGTCAAAGGTGTAGACCACATCATCAGCAGTCAGCGGGCTGCCGTCGTGAAACTTCACATCGTCACGCAGCACGACATCCAGACGTGTTTCGCCAACCCACTCGTAGGAGGCGGCAGCCAGCGGGACGAATTCCAGGGTATCGGGATCCACATGAAACAGACCGTCGTCGGTCAACTGGGCCAGAACCAGCCCTTCGCGCTGTACGGAATAGAGCCGGTCGACGGTCGTCAGCGGCATGGCCAGCGCCACGACCAGCGAATCGCTGCGGGCATCCGCATGAACGGACATCGACAGCGCCCAGGCAGCGAGCAAACTCGTCAGGCCGATACCAACCCGGCGTGGGTGGATGATCCTCATTTCTCCTCCTGTTGTAATTATTGGAAGATCAAGCAATGAGCCAAGTGTAGGGACGAGTTATAATTTTTAAAATTGCATATAGTCGATAGTCATATGCAATTAACGCATGAATTGATGAGGACGCCTCACGCGCCGCCGGTCATCGTCGCGTGATCGCCCAGCGCAGCCACCACTTCATCCCGCAGGCAACGCACCAGACTGGTCGTCGCTGGCGTCTCTTCAAACCCCGGCGGGAACAGCAAGACGAACTGCAGGCGATAGCGCGGCGCCAGGGGCCGCAGGCAGAACCGCGACGTGTCGACCGCCAGTGCGGTCAGTCGGTCGATGATGGTCACGCCCAACCCTTCGGCGACCATCTGGCAGGCCAGCACGCTGGAGGTCGTTTCGATCTTGCAGTTGAGCTCCACACCGGCCGCCTGAAAGATCTCCTCCATTTGCAGGCGGGGCCGCAACCCCGACGCCAGCGCGATGATGTCGTGTTCTGCCAGCTGTTGGGCAGAGACTGCGTCGGCCGCCTCCAGCGGATGGCCCCTGGGGATCATCGCCATCGCATCGGTATCGAAAAACGGCCGCTGGATGACGGCGGGATGATTACAGGGCTTGGTCAGCGCCACGGCGATATCGTAGTGCCGGCCGGCGACCCATTGTTCAATGTCCCGGTGCCCGCGGACATCCACACTGAAGCGCTGGTCGGGATGCTCCTTCACAAAGCGCGCCAGCGCCGGTGACACCAGACTGTTGGCCAACCTGGCCAGCGCCACGATGCGCAGGGTGCGCGTGCCGCCCTCCTTGATCTCGCGCACGATGCGTGGCAGATCCTCCAGGTTGGAGAGTATCTTTTCCGTCTCTCGATAGAACTCCTTACCCTCGGGCGTGAGTACCAAACGCCGCTTCTCGCGCTTGAACAACTTCAGTTTCAGCTCGTCCTCCAGGGTGGAGATCAATCGGCTGGTGGCAGGCTGACTCAGATTCATGACCGAAGCCGCAGCGACCAGCGAGCCATGCACCACCACCGCCCTGAAGCACTTCAACTTCTTGATATTCAAACAATTCTCCAAAACACATGCAGAAAACGCATATATCTATCCAATGTTTCGAATTTACATAACCACCTATACTAGCCGATAAATCGCCCCAGGAAAGCCTCTTTCCCCATGCGTTCGCCTGAAGCGAAAACGCCAGAAAATAAGAAACCGGAGGGAATATGAAACTGTCGAAAACGGGGCTCTTGTCGAGCATCGTCTGCCTGTCGGCAATGTCGGTGATGCCAGCGATGGCACTCGAAATCAAGGTCGGCGGTCAAATAAACCGTGCGTTCATGCATGTTGACGACGGATACAGTGAAAACAGCAGGGGCCTCGGTTCGCGTTCAGAGTATTACCACGTCGACAACAGAAACAGTCCTACCCAAATCCACCTCAGAGCAACGCAGAAACTCCTCGAGGGCTGGACCGCGGGCGCCTATGTTGAGCGCGGCTTCTACGAAGACGCCTCGGTAGACGTATCTCCCAAAGACAAAAGCATTTCCGGTGAACTGGTGCAACGTGTCACCGAAGGCTTTGTCGACTCCCCCTTTGGCAAACTCACCGTCGGCCGTGGAGAAGGTGCCGCCTACGGAGCCGGCAGGGCCGATTACTCGGGTACCGGGGTCATCAGCTTTCGCCATCCTGCGCTGATCGGTGGCGGGCTGTATTTCAACGAAACCAGAAAATCGCTGGTCACCAGCACCAAACGCGCCGGCGATATCACCAGCATCGAGCCACCGGAACCGGACAGCAATCCGAACAAGGTATCCATCATCGGCAGCATTCGCGACTTCAACTTCGAAGGCCGTCACGACCGGATCCGGTATGACAGCCCTCGTATTGGGCCAGTCACGCTGTCAGCGAGCGTCGGCAAAGGTGTTGACGATGCGAGCAGCGACGACATCTACGAAATCGGCGCCAGATCAGGCCTGCGCACACCGGGTGGCAGGGCGCTGATTCGGGTGGGCTATTCCCATGCGAAAAGAGACATGGAAGGTCCGAATGCGCCCCGTGATCCCGATGTAAGCAACTATGGTGGTTCTATCTCCTGGCTTGCCGATAACGGGATCAACATCACCTTCGCCGCGGTAAACCGCGTAGAGAAGCAGAGTGAAGCGTCCAAGACCGCCAACCTTACGCATAACCGCTCGGAGCTGGCCAAGTTCCGTTACGTGAAACTGGGCTATCGCCCCAGCCGTCAACATGCGTTTGATATTCACTGGGGTGTAACCAAAGACAGGAACAAGGTGGGCGATGTGGGCACTGTGGTGGGGGCAGGCTATGTCTGGAGCCCGAAGCCAATGCTTGATGTCTATGCCGGCGCGAAGATCCACAGCTTCGAGCGCAAGAGCTGGTCCACCTACAGCGGTCGTACTTCCTATGATCTGAAATACGATGACATCACCATTGTAACCACCGGTGTCAGATTCAAGTTTTGAGTAACCTTGCCAGCGACTCCAGCCGGGCCATGGTTTTCGGATCAAAGCGCTGCTTGATCAGCCCGGCAGAGTTGCCACCGACATCAGAATCCTTCATTTCATCACAGAAACCTGCCCGCACTGCCTGCACCTGATCCCATCCCGCACCGGGAACAGTGGAAAGTCCAGACCGATGAATACCAGAAATGCCCAGCGCCGCCCGATCTGCTGGTACTCCGTATCCTCGCTGCCGCAATGTGGACACGGCACTGCGTCCACTCCCTGCTCCTCCAGCAGATCCTGTTCGCGATCCTCGGCCAGGACCGCCAGCGCCTTATCGACATGCGCCTCCGGCACCTGTAACCGCACGCCACCCAACGCATCAGACAACAGCCACTGCATATTGATGGTGTGCTCATCGGCCACGAACGCCGGAATCCCTTCGGCATCCAGCCGGGATCTGGCGATATGCGCCTCGTAGGGCAGGCTGTAGCGTGCGATGGTGATGAGCATGACCGGACTCTCCCGTTGGTGTCTATAGCCTCTGCGCCGCCAGTGTCACACCCCGACCCGTAGCTTTGTTGATCCAGCTCAAGTCGATGCTGAGCGCTGCGCTTATACTTGCCATTTTTCTCTCGGCAGGAAGCCCATGACTCGTAGTAACCTCTTCAACAGCCTGGCGCTACTCCTGGCCCTGGGCACCGCCCCGCTCGTACAGGCCAGTCCCACGGACGACGCCATGCTGCAGCTCGACGCCATCATGGCGGATGAGAGCAGGCGGCAGGCCAGCTATGCTGCCGGGCATGAACGCATCCGCTTCTGCGGTTACTGCCATGGTGAAGATGGTAACAGCAAGCGCGACTACATCCCCAATCTGGCCGCCCAGCATCCACAGTATCTGTTCGAGCAATTCGAGAAGTTTGGCGATGGTCGGCGTGAGGATCACGTCATGTCGACCCTGGCCAAGGCACTGTCACTGAGCGAGCGCATCGATATCGCCGTCTATTACAGCCAGCAGACCGCCAACCCGCGCCAGGGTCACGCCCCTGCCCTGGCTGCCGCCGGCGAACCCCTGTACGAACGGCACTGCTCCGTCTGCCACGGCAATGAGGCCCAGGGGGTCAGGGATATGCCGCGACTGGCCGGCCAGCCCGCGCAGTATATCGAGATGGCACTGAAGCGATTCCAGCAAACCGACCCACAACAGAACGACTCGCCGATGATCGGCGTCGCGCGGATGCTGGACGACAGCGACATCAGCGCGGTAGCCGCCTACCTGCAGGGCCAATAAGGCCCTGCATACCCACCAGGCGGATTGCTCCCTATCCAGCGAATGAGAATATGGATGGATGGCGCTGGACAGGACCGATCCGCCCGTTACAATGGCCTCCGCTTCACCCGGTCGCAGCCTACCCGGACAAAACAAGGACACCCCATGAATGCCTTACTGATCTGCTCCGGCGGATTCGACTCCGTGACCCTGGCCTACCGGCTGGCCGCGGAGCACTCCCTCGGCGCCCTGCTGACCTTCGACTACGGTCAGCGCCACCGCAAGGAAATCGACGCCGCCAAGCGCAGCGCCGAACAGCTCGCCGTGCCACACCTGGTCATGGACATCAGCACCATCGGTCGCCAGCTATCCGGCTCGGCCCTGACCGACGATATCGCCGTGCCTCACGGCCATTACAGCGAAGAGAACATGAAGCTGACGGTGGTGCCCAACCGCAACGCCATCATGCTCACCATCGCCTTCGGTGTGGCCGCCGCCCGTGGTTTCGACAGCGTGGCGCTGGCGGTACATGGTGGCGATCACTTCATCTACCCCGACTGCCGCCCCGACTTCATCCGCCTGTTCGGCCAGATGCAGGCCAGGGCGCTGGAGGGCGTGGCCGACGTGGCCCTGCTGGCCCCCTACGTCGATGCCGACAAGACCGAGATCGCCCGCGATGCGGCGCGCTTCGCGGTGCCGGTGGCCGACACCTGGTCCTGCTACGAAGGCGGCGAGATCCACTGTGGCCGTTGCGGCACCTGCGTCGAGCGCATCGAGGCCATGGCCCTGGCCGGCATGGCCGATCCCACGCCCTACCAGGACCAACAGTACTGGCGCGAAGCCGTGGCGAGGGTCAACGCATGTACACCATAAGGAAAGAGTTTCACTTTTCCGCCTCCCACCAGCTCAAGCAGATGCCCGACTGGCACCCCTGCGCCCGCCTGCACGGCCACAACTACGTGGTGGAAATCGAATTGCAGAGTGAGGAGCTGGACCAGTACGGCTTCGTCCGCGACTACCTGGAGCTCAAGGCATTCAAGGAATACATCGACGCCGAGCTGGATCACCGCCACCTCAACGAGGTACTCGGCGACGAATGCACCACCGCCGAACGGCTGGCCAGGCACCTGTATGAATGGGCCCGGCAGCGCTGGCCCGAGGTAAGCGCAGTATCGGTATCGGAGACGCCCAAGACCTGGGCAGAGTACCGCGCATGATCGCCATCAGCGAGATCTTCGGCCCCACCATCCAGGGTGAGGGTGCATTGATTGGCATGCCCACGGTGTTCGTGCGCACCGGCGGCTGCGACTTTCGCTGCGGCTGGTGCGACACCCTGTACGCCGTGGACCCACGCTTTCGGGCCGACTGGCAGGGCATGTCCGCCGCGGCAATCCTGGCCGAGGTAAACCGGCTGAGCGGCGGCACCCCGATACTGGTGACACTCTCCGGCGGCAATCCAGCGCTGCAGCCACTCGACCCATTGCTGCAGCTTGGCCACCAGCAGGGCCACAGCTTCGCCATGGAAACCCAGGGCAGCCGGGCGCAGACCTGGTTCGGGCAGCTCGACCACCTTACCCTCAGCCCCAAGCCGCCCTCCTCGGGCATGCCTTTTCGCCGGGAGCGTTTCGACGCCTGCCTGGCCGCTGCCGGGGTCGCTACCCAGGTCAGCCTCAAGCTGGTGATAGCTGACGAAACGGATTATCAATGGGCAAAAGCCCTCGCGGCCGGCTACCCGCAACTGCCCCTGTACCTGCAGCCCTGCAATACCGCTCCGGCCACGCCCGAGCAACCGGAACGGGAAACCGACCTGGCGGCGCTCAATAGCCAACTGCGCTGGCTGGTGGAACGGGTAAGCACCGACCGCTGGTATCGACCCCGGGTACTGCCGCAGCTGCATGTACTGATCTGGAATAACGAACGGGGCGTGTAATACCTCGCAGCCCTCAGATTCCTGTCGCACTGCACTGGTACCTTTGCTGAGTACGGCAAGTCAAAATAGCCGATCAACCAGTCGCTATATATCCCTGGCTTATTTTGCGACATGAACAATCATTCGCATCTAGGGTGATTTTTGGCTTATCGAAGCCAAAAGGACTGTCTTGCCTTCTGTCCTCTGATAAAAATAATACTCAGGAGAAGCTCGATGTATCGTCGCGCAACTAGTAAGGCCCGCTCCACTTCACCGCAACGTCATCTTCTGGTTACCGCTGTTGCCCTGGCAACAGGTTCATTGCTACTGGCCGGCTGCCTTGGTGGTGGAGGCGGTAGCTCCTCCAGCAAACCCAGCGATCGCGCGCAATTGACTCTCGGCAATGGCGAGATTGTCGGCCTGGCCACGGAGGATGTGCTGGTCTGGCACGGCATTCCCTACGCCCAACCGCCTGTCGATGAATTACGCTGGCATGCGCCGCTGCCACCGCAGAACTGGAGCGGCACCCTGGATGCCCGCGAGCGTGGTCCCGAATGCGTGCAGGCGGAAACCACCACCCAATGGCAACGCACCTCGAACATGGTCGGTGACGAGGACTGCCTGACGGTGGATATCTATCGCCCCAACCGCAGCGGTTTCCAGGATGAGGCGCTGCCCGTGTACGTCTGGATTCACGGCGGTTCGAATAACTTCGGCACTGCCAAACAGTATGACGGCAGCGCCCTGGCCACGCATTCGGACATGATCGTCGTGGTCGTACAGTACCGCCTGGGCCCGCTGGGCTGGTTCTTCCACCCGGATGTGCAGACCGGCGGCGCCGATCCGCTCTCCGACTCCGGCAACTTCGGCACCCTGGACACCATTCGTGCACTGGAATGGGTGCAGACCAATATCGCCGACTTCGGTGGTGATCCGAATAACGTCACCATCACCGGCGAATCCGCTGGCGCGCATAACGTACTCAACCTGATGGTCTCACCGGAAGCGAGCGGGCTTTTCCACCGCGCCATGTCGCAGAGCGGCTCAATGAACACCCGCAGCCCCGCCTCGGCACGCAACTCGACCAACAGCCATATCGAATGGTTGATCCGTCTGCTGGAGGACCGCAAAACGCCAGACTCCCCCATAACCGGCGATCAGGCCAGGCAGATGCGCGAAGATATGGAAGCAGCCGGCACGCTGGGGGAATACCTGCGCGCGGCCGAAGGCAGAGACCTGTACCAGGCGGTCTTCAACTACAGCTCGCTGAGCGCTTACGGCGCCATCGAAGACGGCATGGTGATCCCCAGCGGCGGCTGGATTCCCAGCTTTACCAGCGGTGATTTCAACAACGTGCCACTGATCCTGGGCGCCAACGAGTACGAGCAGAAGTCATTCATGCCACTCTACGGCGCGGCGGTGAAAGGCGCACTGCCTGACATACCCTCACCGCCGGACAAGACCTGGCTGGATCTGCTGGATGTCGCCTTTGAAGGCAACCAGACCCTGGACGATGTCCTGCCCACCGAGAAGGACAAGGATACCTACGAACTCACCGGCTACCACGGCAGCCGTGCCTGGCGAGCCAAATACGTGGATCAGTTGGCCCGCCTGATCAGCGAACACCAGCCAGCCACCTACGCCTACGATTTCCGTTGGGGCACCCAGTCCGGTCCATCGCCTTTCAACTTCATCTATGGCGCGGGCCACGCAGCGGATATCTCGTTCTTCTTTGGCGCCGGCCAAGGACTGTTCGAATTGCCCTTCACCGAGCAGAACGAACCCGGCCGAGTCGCCCTGCAGGAGTCGATGATGAACTACCTGGCGGATTTCGCCCGTGACGGAGACCCCAACGGCAGCTACAGCGAGGCACAACCCGAATGGGCCAAGTGGACACCGACAGCTGGGCAGAACAAGGTAATCATCTTTGACGCCAGCAATACGGAAGCGGATATCAGTCTGTCTGCCGAAGAGCTGACCCTGGCCCAGGTCAATACCGCCTGGGCCACAGCACTTACCGCAGCGGGCCTGACACCGACGGAAGTAGCCACGTTGCCGGCTTTCTTCGGCCAATCAGCGAACTATTCCACCCCCTGAACGCCTGCAGAAAGGTGCTGAGCTTCCCCCGCTGTGTAACAGCAGTTGGGGAAGTTCATTAGCGGGGCGCAGCCAGATTCAATTGCCACGATACGCCATAACGGTCGCTGACCCAGCCGAACCGCTGGCTGAAGCCGTAGTCATCCAACGGCATCAGAGTCACGGCTCATGGGTTGCTTCGTTTCTCCAGCAATGCGAGTGTCCGCCTATCACACTCCCCACCAAAGAAGGCGTCAAGTGCGGTATGAAAAATCTGCTCGGACGGATCTGCAAGCAAGAACAGGGTAAGGCAGGAGCGGAACTTCAGGGCATCGATTTCGCCCAGCACTGAGCCAGCATCCCTGGCCTGATGCACCAGCATCGCTGCTGTCACTTCACGAAGCCGGGGGCCCAGGACCGGATGACCAAGATAGGCACGCGCCTCAGCCAAGCCGGTCAGGCCATACCGTTCAGCATTAGCGCTGCTCCCAAGCCCCCTGAGCTGAGGAAATACAAACCAGATCCAGTGCGTTCTCTTCCTGCCAGCACGGAGTTCGGCCAGAGCGGTGGCGTAGGAAGTTTCCTGCGCCTCGGTGAAGCGCGAGAGCTGGAACGGATCTGTGTTCATGGGCAGTCCTCCAGTGCTGCAGGCCATGGACCAGCTTAGCCGCCCCGACTTACCCGCATACTACAACCAGGTATTTTTCGGCGGACGGAGGGTGCTGCCGAGCTTGTCTGGCAACGGCAACTGCAGGTTGGCCCTGACCCGCTGTTGCAACTGCGCCAGCAGACAAGGCGGAAGTTCAGACGACCGGCGTTTCTGCAGATCGATATGGATATCCACCTGCTCGGAAATAGCCGCCCGCACATTGCTCGACAGATTGAATACCTCATGGCAGAAGTGCAAGCGCTTGGCATCCACCGCCAGCAGCCACGAGCGGATCTCCAGCTCCTCGCCCACCGCCACCTCCCGCTCATAGATCATGTGGCTCTCCAATACCGCCTTGCCGCAGGCATATTTGCGCACATAGGCCTCACCCATACCGATTTCCTCGGTCAGATTGACCTGGGCGTCATACACCGCCAGACCATAGCGAGTGGCATTCATATGCCCATTCACATCGATCCACTCAGGCGGAACCACCACCCGCAACCCGATAAACGGCACCTGCATATCCATTCCCCTGAACGGCAAAAACCCGCGACCACTGTAGCGGATGGCGGGTTTGCCGAACTCGTTGCTTTGCAGGTTGACGTGTATGGAGTTGAGCGCCCCTCAAACCCGGTCACAGATGCCACAAATCCATGAACTCGTTCACCGGCATATCTTCCAGCACCTGCTGACAATCACAGGCAGCCAGGATCGCCGCCGTCTGCTTCGGCCCGAAATGGCCGGCCACAGCCGCCTCGAACTTCTCCAGCAATAGCGGGATACCCTCTGTCCGGCGGCGGCGGTGGCCAATCGGATATTCCACCGCGACACGCTCGGTGCTGGTGCCGTCCTTGAAAAAGACCTGGATGGCATTGCCGATGGAGCGTTTGGCGGGATCAAGGTAGTCCCTGCTGAAGTCGGCGTTCTCAACCACCTCCATCTTGCTGCGCAGTGCATCGATGCGCGGATCGACGGCCACGGCGTCCTCATAGTGCTTCGCCGTCAAGTCTCCGTAAATCAGCGGAATGGCAATCATGTATTGCAGGCAGTGATCCCGGTCGGCCGGGTTGTCCAGCGGCCCGATCTTGTTGATGATGCGCATGCCGGCTTCCTGGGTTTCGACCTTGATTCGATCAACCAGGTCGAGCCGGCCATGCACCTCGGGATACAAGGCCAAGGCACATTCAACGGCGGTTTGAGCATGAAATTCGGCTGGAAACGCAATCTTGAACAGGATGTTCTCCATCACGTAACTGCCGTAGCCCTGCGTGAACCGCAGCTTGTTGCCCTGGAATAACACATCCTGGAATCCCCAGACCGGGGCCGACAAAGCCGCCGGATAGCCGATCTCACCCTTGAGGGAAATCAAGGCCAGTCGTAGCCCCCGGCTGGATGCGTCACCGGCTGCCCAGCTCTTGCGCGGTCCCGCCTGGGGTGCATGACGATAGACTCGCAGCGCCGAGCCATCAATCCAGGCGTGGGAAACAGCGCCAAGAACCTCCTCTTCAGTCCCGCCGAGCAAAGCAGCGCATACAGCGGCAGAAGCAATGCGCACCAGCATCACATGATCCAGGCCAACCCGGTTGAAGGCATTTTCCAGCGCAATAACGCCCTGAATCTCATGGGCCTTGATCATGCCGGTAAGAACATCGCGCATCTTCAGCGGCGCTTTACCCTGAAGCACAGCCTTGCGGGAAAGGTAATCCGCCACCGCCAGGATTGCGCCCAGGTTATCGGATGGATGCCCCCACTCAGCGGCCAGCCAGGTATCGTTGAAATCCAACCAGCGAATCATGGCGCCGATATTCCAGGCAGCCTGGACCGGCTCGAGCTGGTAATGGGTACCAGGAATCCTTACCCCGTTCGGCATCTCCGCGCCTTCGACCACCGGGCCGAGCAACTTGGTACATGCCGGATACCGCAAAGCCAGAATGCCACAGGCCAGGCTGTCCAACAGACAGTAACGCGCGGTCTCATACGCTTCTGTGCTATCGATGGCATGCCTGACGACATACTCGGCGATATCGACCAGTTCCCGGTCAGGTGCGGGCCGTTTGGCACTACGGGGGGCCTGGGTATTCATGGCGATCTATCCTCCCAAGGTCAGAAACAACCGCAAATCCAGCTCCAACTGATGATAGTCCGGCTCCATGTGCTGGCACAGCTGGTAGAAGGCCTTGTTGTGCTCCTTCTCGCGCAGGTGTGCCAGTTCATGTACTACGACCATGCGCAACAGAGGTTCGGGCAGGGTTTTGAAGATGGCGGAGACCTTGATTTCGTTCTTGCGCTTGAGCTTGCTGCCCTGCACGCGGCTGACAAACTGGTGCTGGCCCAGGGCATTGTCGATGACGTGCATGCGAGTATCAAAATACACTTTGCTGACCGGGTCGCTGCTACGCATGTACTGCTGCTTGAGCTGCTGGGTGTAGTCGTACAGTGCGGCGTCGGTCTGGATCAGGTGCGGGGCTTTTGGCGGGTAACGCTGCTCAAGCCAGGGACGAAGCTTGTTCGTGTCGATCAACTGCTGCACCCGATTCCGCAGGTCCTGGCTGTAACCGCTCAGGTATCTGAGTGCTGTCACTTCTGCGCTCCACTGTGATGATGCTAGGTCTTCAATCTACCCTGCCCAGCTCAAACCAACATATCTGATCTGACGACATGCACACCCGGCTGCGCGGCAATGGCCGCCTCCAACAAGGCCTGGGCAATATTATCAGCCGGGTTGATGCGCCAGCTCCGGGGCAGAAGTGGGCCGAGGGGTTTCAGTACCCACTCCGCCATTCGCTCTCCCGGCCGAAACGCCTGACGTGGGCCGCTGATCAAGCCCGGCCTCACCAAGGTGAGCGAGGAGAACCCACAAGCGGCCAGATCCCGCTCCAACGCCCCTTTTACCCGGTTGTAGAAAAAACGCGATGCCGCATCGGCCCCTACTGCGGAGTTGAGGACATAGGTCAGCGTGCCATGCTGCCTGGCAAGTTTCGCTACCGCCAGCGGATAGTCGTGGTCCACCCGCCTGAAGGCCTCCCTGGACCCGGCCAGCTTCATGGTGGTGCCGAGGGTACATATCACCGCATCGGCCTGCCACCAAGGGGCGTCAGCCGGAAGCTGATCGAAATCAATCACTGGCGCAGACAGTTTCGGATGCTCCGCCAGCGCGCGACGAACAGGCGCCACTACCTCACTGATACGCTCATCGGCCAGCGCCCGTTGCAGTACATGACTCCCAACCAGACCGCTTGCCCCTACCAACAGTAATCTCATTCTGGGTTTTCCTGCGTGATTCAGCTGTGTGGTGTTAACGCCGTGCGCAAGTGTTATGCACTCTTGATCTCAATGAACCACTTGGGCTGCATAGCGTGAAAATCCTCACGGATATTGGACGGCAAATAGCTCGCGGAATCCAGAACAAGGGGGCGACCATCAATACGCTTGAAGACAACCCAGTGCCAGAAGTTCCTGCCCTCTTCCTGATGGTGCTTGATGGACAATAGCGCCAGATCAGGCAATGCATCCCAGGACTCGAAAGGCAGCTCATCAGCGGAAGTCTGGACGCCCGCACTCGACAACATGCGCCGGACATATTGCGTATCCGACCACAGCGACTTGTCCGCAGCATGGATACCCATGGCGTTGGCTACGGCCTTCATCTCTGCGTATGTCTTGCCCAGAATATTGGCGACCGCCGCGATCCCGCATCCAGTGGTTTCTTCCTGTACTACGGGTTCGAGCATTGATTTCCCCAGATGCATAACGAAAGTTCGAGCTGTAGTATTCAGATACTGATTTCGCCCTTGATAACATCGACAACTTCGCCTCCCACCCAGATGTCGCCGGCAGACTGGCGCAGATACACGCGCCCAGCGCGCTGCAGGGCCGTACCCTGGGAGGCAATATAGGGCGAGCCTAGCACTCCAGCAGCTAGGAGCCATTGTGCCAGGCTCGCGTTCAAACTGCCGGTTACCGGGTCCTCGCAACCCTCACTGCCTACAAATGCCCGAACCTCGACCGCGGTTTCGCAACCGGCATGGTAGGGGCCGACCACACCAAGATTGAATGGAGAAAGAGCCACCCAGTTGGGCTTGATCGAAAGCACTTTCTCAGCGGAGTCGAGCATCACAGCGCACCACCCCGGGCCATTGTCCACCCATTGGTGATGCACTATGTCGGACATCAATAAACCCAGCGCACTGGCAATCTGTGTGAGAGCAGTATCGTCAATGGGACCTGACCGTATCAGCGGTGGCGCCGCAAACTCAAGCCGCCCCTCGTTTCTTCTGATACTCACCAGACCCACACCACATTGCTGCACGAAACGATCCGGGTTGATGGGAACCCCACCTGCCGAAACCCAGGCATGACAAGACCCCAACGTCGGGTGCCCGGCAAACGGCAACTCGCCGCCCGGAGTAAAGATACGCACCGAGTAATCCGCCTCCGGGTGCGTCGGCCGCATGAGAAAGGTGGTTTCCGAAAGGTTGGTCCAACGCGCCAATGTAATGACTCTCGGAGCCGCTGTCCCAAGAGTGGATCAGCTAAATAGGCGCGCGCCTCAGCCAAACCACTCAAGCCGTAATCCTCGGACATGGCACTGTGACCGAGCCCTCGCAGCTGGGGAAAAACAAACCAGATCCAGTGTGACCGTTTCCTACCCGCACGAAGCTCTTCAAGCGCGGTGGGGTAAGAGTGCTCCTGTGCAACCACGAACCGAGTCAGATGAAAATCGTGTGCTTTCACGAAACCTCCAGTGAGGCCTAACGCCGAGCTTTGGGGTTGGAGCGAAGCGTAAGCCGTGCCAGCCGCGTTAGCGGCGACAACAGCGCCTTGTTAGCTGCTGATGCCGACATTCCGCTCAAGCACCCACCTCAAAGCAACTGCACCGCATCGGCGAGATCATTCAGTTCATCGGCGTTCAGCTCATCAGTATGTGATGGGAAAAACGCATAGGTGAATTCGGTCTGCGCCAGTTCTTTGCCCAGCGCGGATACCAGTGGTTCCGCTGCTGTGAATAGCAGCGAGACCCAGCACACATGATCCGCGATAACTGCAACAACGCCCGGCCCTTCGGCACGCAGGTGGCTGGCTACCCCCTTGCACAGCCTGACCAGACGCTCAAAAGCCATTTGTTCATCCTGATCGCCGCTGTAACTATGACGCTCGAACGCGCTCAGATCGGTGGCACCGGTCGCCGTGTCGATCTGCGTCTGGCCGGTGGCAGCATTGGTGGTCATGATTGCTCCTCTGGGCTGATTGGGTCATGGCATGCTTCGTTGTTAGTCAGAATTGACTGATTCTCCAGCAACAGGCAAAAAATCCGGCGCGTGTTCGCGCGCCGGATGCAATCAATAGGAATTGGCGTGACTAGTGGATGACAGACACAAAGTCCGGGTCGTCAAAATACTGATCATAGGCATCCAGCGCGCCGAGCACCTGCACCGCACCTTCCCGTGGCGTGGCGCCGGCCGCCATTTTTTCCGAACCCGCCATGAGCTGGGCGATAACCATATGCAACTGAGCATCAGCCTCGGGTGGCAGTTCACAGTTGGCGATCATATGGGCGACACCGTCATTGACCTGATTGGCCAGAGGCATATAGTCCTCTGCCGGTAACCGGTCTTCATGGATGGCAGGCAGTGATTGGCGCATGGCCTCGCTTATATCGCCCATGGCTTGGCGCAGCGGAGCGTCAACAGCCCACTTCTCGCCATTGTTCAGTCGCATCTCGAAGGGCGCCTCGCCGTGGTCGTGGTCATGCATGACAGTGCTATCGGCAGCCAGGCTGGCGCCGGAGAACAGCAGGGCAGTCGCCAGAGCAAAAGGAACCGCAATACGGGGAATATTGATGGACATATGAATCTCCCTTTTCAGTGTTGGGGGTCACCTATGATGACCGTCTTCATATCTACTAACGAACCAGCCCATGTTTTGTTCCATTTATCGCTGAATTTATTCGTTATGCAGCATTTCCACGTCGGTTGGCAGTAATGATTGCTGGCTCAGCAGCTGTGCCAGACGCTGGCGCTGGGCCGTGTTGAGGATCTCGCGCTCACGTAATAATTGCTCGATGACCAGTTGTTGTTGTTGGTTCTGTTGTTCGGCCAGAGCGCGCTGTGCTGCGCTGATCCGTTCAGCATCCAACTGCTGGGCGAAGATGCTGTCGATCAACCGGTTGCGCTGTTGTTGAATGGCCAGCGTGGAGTGCTCCAGCTCCTTGAGGAAAAGCGTTTCGATATCCTGCCATTGCTGCTGCTGCTCGTCATCGAGCTGTAGCTCGCGTACCAGTAGCGGCGTATCAGATGCAGAAGTCCGGTCAGCGAGCTGCTGCCAGCCCAGAGCGCCCAGTACTCCAAGGTTGAACAGTACGGATACAAGCAGCGCCAGGCGTAAGCTGGAGGTATTCATCGTGGGCTCCTCTGGAGGTAGCAGAGTTCGGGTTGCCGGCAGAGGGCGCCCGGCGGTGTATTGTCGAGGATGGCCAGCGCAGCGAAGCTCGGCTCCCTGATGTCGACCGACGAATGCAGAGCAGTGCCAATAAACAATCCCAGCAATAACGAGGCCGCTGCGGCCGTTCCCGACAGGGCGCGTCGCCCGCGCTGCCGTCTGGCAACCGGCTGGCGCTCTGGCAACTGCCTCAACAACATGGGTAAATCCAGCCCGGACTCGAGCATTGGCAACTGGTGCATATCCTGGCTCAGCTCGCGCAGATCCCGGTACTGTCGCTGACAGATCGGGCAACTGAGCAGATGGCTGCTGGTCTGCGCCATATCTGCACTGCTCAGCTCGTTGTCCAGATGGGCGGATAGTTGAGTGATGTCTGGATGTTCAGTCATCTGATTCTCCTGTGGTGTCACGGCGTGCCTGCAGCACTGCTGTGCGGGCGCGGGCAAGGCGCGATTTCACTGTACCTTCACTGATGTCCAGCGCGGAGGCCATTTCCTGATAGGAAAAGCCCTCCAGTTCACGCAGCAGCAGTACTTCACGCTGGGCCAAAGGCAGCCGGGCCAGCAATGCTTCCAGTTGTGCGATGTCCCGGCTGTTTTGCAGCTGGCGTGAGGGCGTCGGCCCCGGGTCGGTGAGCAGGTAATCCTCGGGCAACGGGTCGGGTTCATGCCTGGCGCGGCGCAGGGCGTCAATAGCGGTATTGCGCGCGATGCGTAGCAGCCAAGTGGTGAAACGCGCATCCGGGCGCCAGTCCGGCAACGCTTGCCAGGCTTTGATAAAAGTCTCCTGGGTCAGATCCAGCGCGTTGTCAGGGTTGCCGCACAGACGACGGACGAAGGAGAACACCCGACCCTGGTGCAGCTGCACCAGTTCCCCAAACGCCTGGCGGTCACCCGCCCGCGCCCGGCGAATCAATTCACCGTCGGTAGTCTGCATGTTGTCCTGTGGAACCTGTCCTTTGCTAAACATAACGCCCGCCATCACCGGTGACAAAACCGTAGCGAAGCGAAGGGTTTGGCATCCGGTGCATGGCTTGGTTATACACGCTAAAACTAGCGTTACGGAAAGTGTCTATCATTATATGGTCTGTCGTGAACCACCATTTCTGTCACGATAAATCCAGTTCATCAATCAATTTCGCCAAACGTCGACGCCCCTCTCCACTCAAGGCTTTTAGTGGCAGCGGTAAACATGGGTGCTCAACAAGTCCCTGCAATTCCGCAGCGGTCGCGACAACGCGCAAACTGCCTCCATACTCGCTGAACAATTCCCATAAAGGCTGTAATCGTTCCGACAAGCGCGTCGCTTCCTGTTCGTTCCCGGCCGTTGCTGCACGAGTAATCGCAAGTGCGGTCACGGGAAACACTCCCCCGATCACGGAATACCAAGCATCGCAACCGGCATTAAGGCCGTTCGCGGCGACACCGTCTCCACTGATGCCCACAGTGACATGTGAGGGAATCTGGGCGCGAAGTCGCTTAACTCGCGATCTTGCCTCAACAGGATCCTCAGGCACTCCGGGAATCTTGATGGACGCCACGTTTGGAAGCTGCGCTATCTGGCCATGAAGCTCGTCGCTGAAAACAAACTGCGTGGTGCCGGGGTTATCATAAACACAAAGCGGTACCGACAGTGCGTGCGTTACCGTTTCATAAAGCTCGAGAACTTCGTCCGGAAACAGTTTCTGATACGACATTGGCGCCAGCAGTACCCCGGTAACACCAGCAATCTCTGCATCTTCAGCCAGCTTAAGTACATCGCGTGTGCGCAGCGCACCAATACCCGCCATGACTGGAACATTGCCTGCGTGTTCCACTGCGAGCCTTACGACACGCGCACGTTCGGCCATGGTCAGGTAAGCGTAGTTCCCAGTCGAACCTAGCACACCTATTGAGTCGACGTTGGCAGTGACGAGCTGGCCGATCAATCGAACAAACCCCGCCTCGTCCAAGCCGCGCTCATTCATCGGGGTTAAGGGAAATGCGCTGAGCCCGGAAAACATTCTGAATACTCCTAAGTCATGGAAAAGACGGATGCCTCACCCTTCACAGTCACAGTCAACCTCCCAGAACAGAGGCTGATTGTGATGTATAACGTTTGGTTAAGGGGTGGGCTTTAGCCCGTCCCAGTGAGCGAAGCGAACGGTTTGAACCACTTGTTAGGCTTCTTGCTCATGTAGCCACGGTGCATAGCTCAAGCCGATCAGCACTCCCTCGGGGCTAATGAACCTTGCGACCGTTTGCCCCCAAGGTTCCGTCCTTGCCTCATGAATGAGGTCTTGACCTTTGGCTTTCATTTCCGTAACCGCAGACTCTACGGCTGCGGCGTCAGCCAGCTCAAACTCAATGGTTGCCGTGGGTTCTGGCACATGCGAGGGCCACTCATCCAGCCCAAAGCAAGACTGCGCAGCCATTTTCAATGGCCATACTCCGAAATGATTGGCTCCCGGAAACTTGTCCATGAAGCGATAGTCGTCTTGTTTCTCTAGTGGCAAGCCGAGTGCTTCCTGATACAGCAGTGCACTTGCATCTGGCTGCTTTGTTATTGCGGCAAAACCAGCAATGCATTTGATATCCATTGAGATTCCTACGTTTTTGATGAGGCCTAACGCCCGGCTCACCCGCCGATTTGGAGCCGCGAAGCGGCGGAAAACCAGTCGCCGTGCAGCCGATTGTTAGCTCTTATCCTTTCTGTCGATCATAAGAGAGCTCGGAGCAAATGTCTCGCAAAAGACTTCTGCACCAAGCTTGATTGCCAATGCGGCCGCACTGGCAGCAATCATTGCTACAGTAATACTGGCAGAGTTAAATGCCATCACTATGGCTCCGGCGATATACTTTTTATCGTAGACAACCGACAATCCTTGGCTCCACGCTTTGTAAATATCACTATCAGCACTGCACACAGCTCTCCAGGCAACTCGTTTTAATGCAGAACTTGCACGTTTCCCTAGAGTCTCTTTGTTTTCCTCTGTTATCGGAGGTGGAAGCATTTTCCTGTCAGGACCTGGAAGCCTCAAAGTGTAGGTATTTCTGACATCCTTAAGCAGATCAACTGATTTTTGCGGAACGGCTCGTCCCATTTCGAGATATATTTGGTTCTCGGATTTCGTCATCACTAGCTGAATTGCCTGGTGATCAACTTCATCCAGATCAAGCTTCTCTGATGATTCCTCCTTCAAGCCCACTAAGATGCTTTCCTCTTCGAGCCTCTCAATTAGGCGCTTGTGAAACTGCTCCCTTCTATCTGGAGACTTAATGTTATTGATATTTTTTACGGCCCTGACAATCATGTCCCGAGCCTTTTCCAAGTTACCTTCTCGCAGATAGCAAATTGCCAGAAGGGAGGTCGCTTCAAGATTTAGCCGTGTTCTCGAACTGCTTTTTTGTATCGTTCCCTCAAATCCCATCTTGGCGAACGTCAAGCTGCCGGCTTCCATTGCAGTTTCATAAAGCCAGTTTTTAGCTTGTAGAATGCGAGTTTCATGACCAGTGGGCCGCAATAATTCTTGAATTTGGGCTGTTATCCTCCTGGCTCGATTCAGATCAGCGGCTCCCACACACGACCTGAGCTGAGGCTCGAGTGTCGCCAGCCTTTCTTTCTGCGCTTTTGATAGCGGTTGATTTTCAGTCATAAATCAAACATGTCCATAGGACGAGCTAACGCCAATATTAAGCGGCGCCCGACTAGGGCGTCCGGTGGACGGCCGTCAGGCCGGGAACGAACTTGAATGACTGGTTATGTGCTACCCGAAGAAATAGCCATTCTCGTCAGCATTCACGATAGCAAAAAATTCCTCGATGGAGCGTGACTCAGGTTCTGGCGTGTACGCATGCCACTTTAAATCGCTGCGCATCCAGTAGATTTTCCAGCGTTGAGATTTCTGGACGTAGGTAGCTTTTGCAACCGGCGACTCAATGCTCTTTGATGGTTCACGGAAATGCGGGCGAACCTCCACAATTTGTACGCTCTGGCCAGTAACCCGAACTTCTATATCAAGCTCGGGACGGATCGCGACCGGTGGACGCCGGACTTCCAGAAACTCCGAAGCAGCACGCTCAATTTTCTTTGCTTCAAACTCGCTGAATGCCATACGGATTCTCCATCGAAGCGCCCACATAACGTTTGGTTAAGGGGCGGGCTTTAGCCCGTCCCAGTGAGCACCGCGAACGACTTGAACCACTTGTTATATGTTTTAAGCTCTGCCGTCGGGGGTGATTATTACAGCTCCGCTGGGAATCGCTTCGTATAGAAAAGAGACACGGGGATCTATCGCTACTTTGCTTTCGCATTTGGGACAGGTAGCAATATAGTTCTGACCTACGTTAAATGAGCCGCTTAATGCACCTTGAAATATATTGGCACATTCTTCACAGGCCACATCGATAACTGAATACATAATTTAAATCCCTTGGAATGACTCATTGTTTTGCATATAACGCTAAGCTTTGGGGCGGCTGGAGCGAAGCGGAAGCCGTCCCAGCCGCGATAGCGGCGCCAAGAGCGCCTTGTTATGCATTCGCTTACCTAAACTTCTTCGTCGCATGATATGGAAGTATGTATACACCTTGCAGCAAGTGATCAATTACATCCATCGCCAAGCCCAACTGGACGTTGCTGTGGGGCTTCACTTCATGAGCCGCCTCATTCCCAAGCGTCCTAAGCTTATGAAGAATAGTTGCACCGTCTTGGGTTAGCACTCCTTGGTTAACAAGGTCATTTATCTTTTTGCTGAGATCGCCACCTTTGGCTTGCTTGTCCTTACAAATCGTTTCCACAATTGCTCTAATCCCAATGCCAGTCAAAACTCTTTGACCCGCGTTTAAGGTTTTTAGCGTTTCTTCATAAATACGCTGCAAATCACTTGGCACAATCTCAACGTCAGCTATAGGCAGCCTGCCGGTTTCCGGATTTGGGTAAAGGTCAACTTGCACAGCGGATTCATAGTCATCAGGTCCAGTTTGCTGCATATCTTCAGAATTTTTGTGAGTGTATCTAAAGGTTATGGTTTCGCACCCAAGGCACTGAACTATCTGATACTCATTATTCCAGGCGTAAAAGTTGTCTTCCCAATCTTCTTTGCCGTCCAAGGAAACATCGGCAACAATTAGATGATTATTTGCGCGTTTGCAGACCCCGCAAGGTACATACAGCTTATCGCCTTTATTCTTCCCAGTTTGAATCTTAACCGACACTTGACGTGCTCCCATGTATTGGCAGTGCTAACGCATAACGCTTAGCTGTGGGGCGACGTGCGTAGCACGACGTCCCACACCAGCCTTTTGTTAAAAGGAGTCCGTACACCATTGTTCAACTGCCTCCTTGGCGTTAACTTCGGGTTCATTCACTTTTTCCCCTGAGCTCGCTT
>WPCG01008196.1_pt1 | contig 55839 bp, 40 predicted proteins | sample 5403311 | NCBI WGS metagenome assembly WPCG01 (sample SAMN12869467, study PRJNA574797) | sludge metagenome | isolation source: wastewater treatment of Control | place: China:Beijing | collected 2019-05-17
CTTTCCATAAATTTTAAAATCTAAAAAGAAATCAGTAATTCCATAATGCTCAAAATTGTTAACAACTCTATCTTTTACGCTCTGAGCTATTTCATCTATTTTAGATATCATTATTGGATCTTTAACAGCTGCACATGATATAGTTCTATATCCAACTTTTCTAACTCCCTCTAATTTAACAAAATACTCCTCTGTTGGAACAAACTTACTGCCAGATACTTTAACCATATTGTCAGAAATCTGTTCAAATTTAGATTCATGAAGGTTAATTGCACCTCCAGGACCTGGTAATATATAAGGATTGGTCTTCTCATAAAGGGTATGTGCCGCAACTGATAGTGTAGTACACTTTCTTATTGGAGATAGAGGTTCTAGAATAAAGCAATCCTTTTGAAGATAACCAAACATACAGTCACTTCCACTGCCAGGAAGAGCTGCAATTGCTGCACACTCCAAAATTTTACCTAAATGTATTGCTAGACCCTTATCAAAACCCTCTTTTATTGCCAATGCAGAGAAAACAGATGGGTCATAAGATCTACCAGCTAATATAACATCGGCACCCTCCTCTAAAGCTTTAATAAAAGGCTCTTCTCCCATTTGAGCAACAATTCTAACTGTATCCTCTACATCCTGCTCAGTTATCTCTTTTGCAGGAAATAGTGGAGATATAAGCCCTTGTGCTAATTTTTCTTTAATATCCTCTTTCTCAAATTCAGACTGAATTACAGCAAGTTTAAAGTTTAAACCCTTCTCTTTTGCTATCTCTTTAATTATCTCTAAATTGAATTCAACATGAGGTCTACCACCACAACCACCTGCAGTACCAATTATTACTGGGATCTTGGCTTCTAAAGCAGCTGGAATCATAATCTCTAAGTCTCTTTTTACAGAGTTTTTATCTGTAAATGAGATACCTGCACCCAAATAATATGGACCTGGATCTGTTGAACCAGCATCTACAGCTATTACATGCGGTTTTCTTTTCATCCCCTCAATAAATGAGTCCATTGGGAATCCATATCCTAAAATTGCTGTTGGAGAGAGAATTCTAATTTCTTCCATTGTGTTATTTTTAAATGTAAAACTATAGTACGTCTTTAAGGGCAAGAATTCTATTCATCTCATTGAATACAATCATATATCCCTCATCTACACCCATTCCTGGCTTAGCTAGATACTGAATTGGAGAAGTTGCCATAGCCACGTGAGCACAAACCTCTGCCGATCTGTTGGTCTCGTTGCATGTTCCTCCCAAATAAGCACCCATTCCATTCTCTTTACAATAAATTACTGCCTCAATTGAGTTGTTAATACCACCTAAATCTGGAGTTTTGATCTGAGCCATATGTCCAGCTTTATGTGCAACAAACTCTTTAATATCCTCTAATGTATTACACCACTCATCTGCAACAATCTGTGCATTAATTCCCTTTCTCTCTATATGTTCTCTAATTATTTTAAGACCCTCAATTTGAGCATATTTCTCACCCATATCTACAGGACCCTCTACTCTAATTTCAAAAGGATTAGCTCTATCGGCCAAAGTTCCAATATAATCTGCTATTTTTTCGAAATCATTATTAAACACAAGACCTAAAGTACCATACACATCTATATGAATTGCTGGTTTATAAGAGTCATACGGTTTTAACTTTAAAATTCTTTTATTTAACCACTCAATATAGTTTTGAATCTTCTCACCATTCAATCCAACTTTATCCTCTACATGGTTAAAAAGTGCATGAGGTAATACTTCAACACCTTTTAAAATCATTTTATCGGCATTAATATATCTATCATCTCCCGACTGAGAAAATATAGATATCATAGAATCGGATATTTGAGTACCATACTCCTGAGAGATTACTTGTGCCATCAGTTTATTCTGACTCTTAGCCACAGCATCTAAACAAGCCTGAGTTACACCATATCTTATTGCAGTATGATATACTCCACCTGTTGCTATAACTCTCTTATCTACTATATCTGCTAACTCTCTAAAAGTAGTTATCTCTTTGCCGATATATAATGGAGCTATCTCATTTTGAATAATTGGAATAAAATCCTTAGCTAAGAAAAGAGGATCTCTACCACCTGCTCCAGAATACTGTACAGCTGCACAATCTCCATGAGCAATTGCTCCATTTTCTAAAATAAATAGAACAGAAATAGACTCTCCTGCTTGTCTTACTGAGGTAAATCCTGGTGTTAAAGGATCACCTTCATAGAATGCACCATCATTTCTAGCTCCAGCTTTAATTGCTTTTTGATCATCAAAAAAGAAACCAGTCTTTCCTGCGGCACAAACTACATTTTTAATTTTCATAATAAAAGAATATTAATTCTTAAAATCCGTGAATTTATAATTTATATAATATAAAACTATTTTGTAGAATTAGGTCTACCAACTAAAAAGCCCTTACCAATTGCATAAACATCGTCTATTACCATTTGGAAGCTTACTGTTCTCTTTTCATAGGCAGCTCTCTCTTCTAATTTTTGTCTATGGAATACTTTTAGATCTTCTGAAAAAGGAATATTTCCTACCTCAAGTAATCTTACTGCTCCAGTATTATCTCTTGCAGGCATAACTTTACCAGCATTAAATTTACTTGGTGCAAAAGGAATGTCAATAATTCCAGCCTGAAATGCAGCAATCGTTCCCAAAGCATAATCTCCTTTACCTAGCTCCTCAACTTTATCTAATATACATTTCATCTCTTGTTTAATGATATCAGATTCCATAATAACTGCAGGAATATTGGTGAAAGATTGGTCTTTTAACATAGATGTTAATTGCTTTGTTGCTCTAAGACCAGCAGCATTAGCCTCTTTTGTTGGAACACCCATTGCCTCGTGAGGGGTTTTAACAATAACCTTTGTTGCTTTTGCCAAAACAGCAGCAGCAGCTCCCCAAGAAATTACGGCAAAAGCTTTTGATTCATCTTGTGGAAACCCTCCCATCCACTGGTGGAAAACAGTGGTTACTTTTACATCTGTAAAACCAAATTTATCTAAATACTCTCTAGTAACCTCAGTTAAAGATTTAATTGCGGCAACATCCTGAATAAGATTTCCACACTGTCCATAACCTACTGTAATATCTTTAACACCCTGAGTTGCCGCCAAAATGGACTCTATAACTGCAACCGAGTTTGATATACATGGAGCAACCAAAGTTCCTGTTAAAGGACCAAATGGTTCTCTATTAATCGAGACACCAGCCTCTTCATATAAACCAATAAGTCTATCGGCATATTGCCAATGGGCTATTGTTTTTTCTAGTGAGTGATTTTTAGAATATGGAATGTTATAAGAGATTCCACCACCTTCATATGAAGTAAAACCTCCAGCAATAGAGATCTCAGTAAGAAGTCTAGCGTCTGGAGTTCCGTGTCTAACCTGAACTGGACTTTTTAATGCCGATGTTACTGTACGACAAATATCAACACCATAATTCACAATAGGAAAACCATTTAACATAGATCTACCACTCTCTTTACTCTTTTCGATTCCTGTTTGTGCCTCTGTGTATCTGTTTAGCCTTGTATAACTATCAACGGTAGTAGGCAGAAGATCGGCGTCTCCCTCTGTCTCTAAGTATTGCAATAATTTAATATGCTCGTCATACAGAGCAACTCCTGCTCTAGGTTGGATAAGAGTTATACCCTCTTTTTTTGCCATCTGAAGCTTATCTCCAAATCTTTTCTCTTGTGGAATAGATTTTTGATACTCTACAGCACTGTTAAAATCTACTCCTTTTCCAGTTGGCCAATGCTCCAGAATCTCTTTGCGCTCAGCAAAAAATTTATCATCTGAAAGTTTTATGTTTTTTACTTCCATATTGTTTATTAATTAATTTGTTTAATCTCTTTTTTTAATATCTTAAAGGCTAAATCTTTATCTACAGTACTAAGCAAACCCATAGATGCAAAAATATATTTCTCATCAATCATATAACATGGATTCTTAGGTTTTGTTGAGGTAATATTAGATAAATCAAATTTAGCTCCTTCTAAAATAAATGTAGGATCAGAACTATTTTTTATAGCCCCTCCTATTCCAATAACACTCTCGACTTGAGTTAAATCCTTACCTGTTAAGGTATAGATCTCTCCCATTGGAGTGAATATACTCTCCATTACTCCAGCATGGCGCTGAACAGCTATAGAGATAGCCTCTCTAGCAATTATTGCTTCAACTCTCTCTTGAATTGAACCATTTTGCGAAATAGTATCCGGATTATTAATACAGAGTTCGATCCAATCTTTTATTATTTTGATATCTATTCCATATTTAATAGATAACATCTCAATATCCACCTGCTCACAAACAGATGAAAGACTATATCTCATTCCAAGATCACCCTCAACACTTCTTTTTGAATAAGGTTCTGGTATTCCCTTTATCATAACATTACTGACACTAGGATTACCTTTTGACATTGAATAGACATCTGTTGTTGCACCACCAATATCAATAGCCATAAGATCTCCTATACCTGGATTCTTTGATGTACCTTTACTTAAAAGTTCGCACCCATACATCACCGCCAAAGGTGTAGGGATTATCTTAAAATCTGTCATATTTTGAATTGTTGAAAGCCCTTTAGCTTCAACAATTTTCCTTATAAACAAATCTTTAATACTAGATTTGGCTGGTTCAATAACAAGATTATTAAAATAGGGCATAACATTATCTGTAATGACAAAGTCTTTACCCGATTTAGAAAAGATCTCCTCTATCTGATATGACGCACTTTTATTTCCCGCTACTATTATTGAAAAGTTTCTCTCTATTTGAGATAATCGAATTGCATTGGCAATAATAACCTCTTTATTACCTCCATCTGTTCCACCACATAAAAGAACCAAGTCTGGATTAATTTGATAAATCTCATCTTGCTCTCTCTTTGATATTTCAAATGAGTATGTCTTAATTACCTTTGCTCCAGCACTAGATGCTGCCATTTTTGCTGCTTTGGCTGTTAATTCAGGCACAAGGCCAAGGGCAACCATTTTAAGACCGCCAGCTGCACTACTACAACACAATAAACGGTCATATTTAAATTGTCCAATCTTATTTTCAAGATTTTGCAGAGCTTTGCCAAAGCCATCCATAACATTTGTATCAATTGTTGTAAACGCTGCGGATGTAGATATTACCTCCTCTCTTATTGAGTCGATAAAAGTTAATTTGGTAAAGGTACTCCCAAAATCTACCGTAAGATAGTTCATTGTCTATTTTATTCCTAATATTTCATTTAAATCAGCTATTGTTGTTTCAATCTGTGTTCCAGGAGGATATACTTTAGTAAATCCCATGGCAATGAATCTTTTTTCTACTTCGGAAAACTCTTGCTTACCTACCACTATATTACCCCCTGCTAACAAAGGGATATCTTTTAGACCAGCTTCATTACATTTTTCTCTTAGACCATTACAGTCTATCTCTCCATGTCCGTAAAGAGAAGAGACCAAAATCGCATCTGCGTTTGTCTCAATAGCAGCAGCTATAAACTCCTCTTGTGAAACCATCACTCCTAAATTAACGACATTGAAGCCAGCTTGATCTAAGGCAAAGGCTAGAATCTTATTACCTACTGCGTGCACATCGGCACCAATAACTCCAGTAACAATTGTCTTTTTTTCCATTTTTTTGGTTTTAGAACCTATTTAATATTAATTTTTAAAAATCGGAGGCAAATGTAATTCATAACTTTATAATTTCATAATTTTTTCTTAACATCAATAAAGTTATAAAAACAATATTAGTAATTGAGCCAATAGTACCCTCATAAACATTGTTAATGGATAAACTGTGGCATAACTTACAGATGGTCGATTACTCTCAGATACAGAGTTGGCATATGCTAAAGCAGGAGGGTCAGTTGTACTGCCTGCGATTAAACCCATTAAAGTTAAGTAATCTACTTTAAAATAAAGCCTAGCAATAAATCCTGTAATTAACAAAGGCACAATTGTTATAATAACTCCATAAAGTATCCAAACTGCACCTCCTTTATATAGTATTGTATTAACAAACTCTCCCCCTGCATCCAAACCAACGCATGCAAGGAATAGAGATATTCCAATCTCTCTAAGCATTAGATTGGCACTCATGGTCGTATAAGTTATCATTTTAAAGTGTATTCCAAACTTACTTATTAATATAGCAATAATTAAAGGACCTCCAGCTAAACCTAGTTTAACTGGTTGAGGTATTCCAGGTATAAAAAATGGAATTGAACCAATAATGATCCCAAGTGCTATTCCAATAAAAATTGATGCTAAATTGGGCTCCTTTAGTCTATGAGATGAGTTACCTAAGTGTTCAGAAGCAGCATCTAAACTCTCCGTTGTACCAACTATAGTTAATCTATCTCCCATCTGCAACTTAAGATCTGGCTGTGCAACCAAATCTACACCTGCTCTATTAATTCTTGTAACAGTTATTGCAAAAGCCTTTCCTAATTTTAAATCTGATAGACTCTTTCCATGAACACTATCTTTGGTCACAACCACTCTTCTGGGTGCAACTTTGAGGTCATCAATTAACCATCTTTTCTCATCAATATTTATCTCCTCGCCCAAAAAAGCGGCTATACTCTCTTTATCGCAATTATTTAAAATAACTAAAACTGTATCTGATTCATTTAAAACTGTATTAGCACCAACAATTCTTACCTCCTTGTTATTTAAAACTCTAGAAATAACAAAGTTTTTATCGATAAGCCTTTTTATATCTTTTACTTTTTGACCGAAAATTGCTGGATTCTTAATTACAACAGACATTCTTACTGTTTTATCTGGATGCTCATTAACAGATAAATTAATAGATTGTTCCTCTTTTTTTATATCAATCCTAAAAATGATTTTCATCAATATTAAAGAGGTGATTATGCCCAATACTCCTAGTGGATATGCAACAGCATATCCTAAAGAGATAGTTGGATCAGAAAAACCATGTGAATCATAAAATGCTTGCTGTGCAGCACCCAATCCTGGCGTATTTGTAATAGCCCCAGACATAATCCCGACCATAGTAGAAATAGGTAGTCCAGAAAAAAGATAAATTGTTAAAGTTGTAATTGCTCCAAGAAAAACAACAGTCAGAGCTAAAAGATTCAATGTCATTCCACCTTTTTTAAAAGAAGAAAAAAAGCTCGGACCAACCTGAAGTCCTATGGAATATACAAAAAGAATAAGACCAAACTCCTTCACAAAATGGAGAACCTGATGATTCACCTTAATTCCAAAATGACTTAATGCAATTCCACAAAATAGAATCCAAGTTATTCCAAATGAGATATTAAATATCTTAATTTTTGACAAAAGAACTCCCAAAGAGATTGCTATAGCTAAGATTATAACAGATTGAGCAATACTCTCTGTCATTAGCAGCGACATAATAAAATCCATGATAAAATTTGATTTTTAGACAAGAAATTAATTAGAGTACAAAATTATACAAAGATTAACTATAAAAAAAATCTTTAATAGCTAAGAATAGAGTTTAAACATATTTATCCCTATTTTTGTTTTAAATTTACACTACAATAAATATAATAAATATGGATAATTTTATTTTTCAAAATAGCACTAAGTTAATTTTTGGTAAAGATACAATATCTACACTATCTCAAGAGATTCCAAAAGAGTCTACTATTTTAGTGACTTATGGTGGCGGAAGTGTAAAATCTAATGGTGTTTATGATCAAGTATTAAATGCTCTTAAAGGATACAAATTCCATGAATTTTGGGGAATAGAGCCCAATCCAACAGTAGAAACTCTTAGGGAGGCTATAAAGCTAGGGAAAGAGAGTGGCTGTGATTATGTACTAGCAGTAGGAGGAGGCTCAGTTATTGATGGCTCTAAACTAATTGCTGCTGCTATTCCAAATTCTGAAGATGCCTGGGAAATTGTTCTAAAAAGAGATTTTTCAATGGGAAAAACGTTACCATTAGCAGCTGTTCTAACCCTCCCTGCAACAGGTTCTGAAATGAATAGAGGCTCAGTTATCTCTAATAAATCAACAAAAGAGAAGTTTGCATTCTATAGTCAGTCTCCTGTTTTCTCTATTTTGGATCCTCAAACAACTTATACCCTGCCAGATTATCAAATCTCATGTGGTTTAGTTGACACCTATGTTCATGTTATTGAGCAGTACTTAACTACACCAGATCAATCTCCTTTAATGGATAGATGGGCCGAAGGCATTTTAAAGACAATATTGGAAATAGCTCCGCAAATACAAAATAATAAAAAGGACTATCAAAATATGGCAAACTTTATGCTAAGTGCAACAATGGCTCTTAATGGATTTATCTCTATGGGTGTTTCTCAAGACTGGGCAACCCATATGATTGGTCACGAATTAACAGCAATACACGGTCTTACTCATGCTCATACTCTTGCTATTGTCCTACCTGGTACAATGAGAATACTAAAAGAGCAAAAAGGTGAAAAAATAGTTCAATATGCAAAACGTGTATTTGAAATAGAGCATCAAGACAAGAATATTGTAATAGAAATGGCAATTAATAAAACAGAAGAGTTCTTTAAATCACTTGGTTTTAAAATAAAACTATCTGAGAATAATATTGGGGATGATACCATATCAGAAATCTCTAAAAGATTCGAAGCTAGAAGATTTCGTCTTGGTGAGAATAGAAATGTAGACTATCTTGTTGTTAAGGATATTTTAGAATCTGTAAAATGATGAACAATAGTACAGATAAGTATCTAACTATTTCAATAGATAATATAGAAATTGCTCTACCTATTAACATAGTCGATAGAGTTAGTCTATCTCAGTTAATCAATCCTTTAACAATAGAACATCCTATTGTTAAAGGATTTACTAATATAATGGGAAATGAGATTGTTGTAATATCCTTAAGATCTAAATTAAAATTACCAGAAAAAGAGCTAGATATAACTGACCATTTTGTTGTAATTAAACATAAGTCGCATTTTTATGCTATAATTTCTGATAAATGTGGTGAGATTATTACTATAGACTCAAGTCAAATAAAACAAGTTGATCAAATTGTTCCTGGGATGTGCAAAATGGAGATATATAATTCAAATAAAAAAATGCTATATATCTATGATCCTCTATCATTTTTTAGTTCCGATGAATTAAATAATTTAAATTCAATTATTTTAGATATTGAGACTGCATGATAAATGAGTTTGACTCAACACTTAAAGAAAAATTAATCTCCTTTGCTATAATTATAGAGAAGGAGCTAGGATTATCCTTTAGATCAGAACAGAAACTATATGATTTATATGGCAAACTATTCGACATCTTTAGTTCTACAAATACTAAGGAGAAAGTTATCTCAATTATAGATAGTATCAACCTAAAAAAAGAGATTCCTAAAGATTTATTGACTCCTATAGCCAATATCTTAACTATAAATGAAACCTATTTTTTTAGAGAATCAAATATTTACCCTCTACTTAAATCCTATATTGACAAAATAGTTAGCCTTGAAAGTGTCAGAGACATTAAAATTTGGAGTGCTGGCTGTAGCTCTGGAGAAGAGCCCTATTCTATTGCCATATTCATAAAAGAGAACTATCCCAAAGATATTGTAAGTCGTGTAAAGATTATTGCCTCTGATATTAGTGAAAAGGCTCTCCAAAAAGCGACAAAAGGAGTCTTTTCAAAATGGTCCTTTAGAGATGTCAAAACAGGAATAATTGATAAGTACTTCCAGCAAAATAACGGAGAGTTTCATATTTTGGACTCAGTTAAAGAGATGGTTGTTTTTAAAAATTTAAATCTTATTTCCAATAATTACCCAGATTATGGCAAAGGATTATTTGACTTAGATGTTATTTTATGCCGTAATGTGTTAATGTATTTCTCAGAAGAGTCTATTGGTCATATTTCCAATAAGTTCTTTAACTCTCTATTGAGTAATGGTATTTTAATTACCTCTGCAGTAGAGATGAACGATCTTATTTTTAAGAATTTTATAAGAGAGATATATGGTGAGTGCATATTTTACAGAAAAGTTACAAACAACACACAATTAGATAAGAAGGAATCTTCAAATTCTAAGAATAAGTCATCTATAGTTAAAATTGAGAAGAGGAAAAAGCAAGAAATCATATCTAACTCAACAATTAAAAAGACCTCAATAGATATACCCCCTAAAGAGCATTTAACCAAAAGCATAGATTACATTAGAGAGTTAGCCAATAGAGGTGAACTAGATTTAGCTGTAAGAGAACTAAATATATTAATAGAAAACGGAAGGTCTGAATCTATTATTTATTATCTTTATGCTTTGGTTCTTTCTGAGAAAAAAGAGACCTCTAAAGCATTAAATATGTGTCAAAAAGCTCTATATTTAGATAGTCAGAACCTGGAAGCTATGATTCTGTCTGGTTTTTTATATATGGAGTGTAACCAAAAGGAGAAGGCCATAAAGAGTTTTCAAACTTCTTTAAAAATAATGGAAAAATCTTCCGATAAAGAGCTAAATACTCTTTTTGAAGAGGGAATTAATGGAAGTCGCTTAAAAGAGATTATAGAGTCACTTTATATAGATTTAGATAGTAATGGATAATTCAAGAAAATATGAAATATTAAAAGCTAGGGCAGATCAAAACTATCGGCAAAAATCTACTAACCATCTCGATGAAATTGATGGTTGGCAAGATTACCTATCTTTTGAGATTAATCACAATAGATATGCAATTAATTTGAATTACATTACTAGCACTTTTCAAATTGAAGATATAACACCTATACCTGGTCTCCCTCTCTTTTTTAAAGGGCTTATTAATAATAGAGGCTCTATTATTCCTATTATGGATATTAGATATATAACAGAAAAGAAGGTAATGGGACTTTCAGATAATTTAAAGGCAATAATTATTGAATATAATAATAAAAAAAGTGCTATTGCTGTAACTAGGGTTTCTGATATAATACATATAAATAGTAAACAAATAACTATTTCTGAGAGTATAACTAATCATTTTGATGTAGATATATTTTCTGGTGTTGTAGATCATAACACCTTAATTATTGATCCAATTAAAGTATTTAATGCAAACGAGCTAATAATATACCAACAATGAAAACAACACTATTTAATTTAAAAACTAGAGGGAAACTCATAGTAGGGTTCGGCTTAATCCTAACTGCTATTGTGGTTTATATTTCTACTACTAATCTTAATATTTCTCGACTTAATGGTATAGCTGCAGAAAACAGAATAATACAAGATAATCTATACAATATAAGTAACCTAAAAGCAGAGAGCATATATAGTAGATCTGTTGCTTTGGAGTTATTATATAACCCAAATCAAATAGAAAACGCAATTCAAACTATAGAAAAATCTCATACAAAAATTGAGGGTCTTTTAAGGCAAATTGAGGGAAAACTATTAATATACCCAGAGGTTAAAGAGATTTTTTTACCAATCAAAGAGGAGATATTAGAATACAACTCATTGAGAATGGAATACATATCTCTTATAAAAAATAATAGCCAAGATTTGGCTCTTGCAATGCTAAACCAAAAAGTTACTCCTAAATATATTACAGTTGAAAGAGATATTAGCACTTTAGAGAGATCTTTAATGGATATTAAAAGCAACAATATAACTTACAGTATTTCGGTTAATAAAAAAGTAAAAATCTCATCATGGATTTTGGGAGCCCTTCTAATTTTTACGACTCTAATTATTAGCATTATTACTTTAAGAATGCTACGTAAAATAGCAGCAGAAATGCGTCATGGAATAGAGATTATTGCGTCCTCATCAAGCGATATTTTGGCCACAGTAACGGAGATATCTACTGGAGCAGCAGAAACTGCATCGGCCGTTTCTGAAACTACAGCCACAGTAGAAGAGGTAAGACAAACAGCTACTCTATCTAATAATAAAGCTAAATCTCTTTTAGAGAGTTCAAATAGAGTAAGTGACTCCTCCGAAAAGGGAACAGAATCTCTAAAAGAGGTAATTATTGGTATGGAGAAAATAGATCTAGAGATGAAAAAGATTATGGATACTGTTATTATGCTTTCAGAAGAGAATAAACGTATTGGAGAGATAACATCATTTGTATCTAGCATTGCCGATCAATCAAATCTTTTAGCAGTAAACGCCGCTATTGAGGCAGCAAAAGCGGGTGAGCATGGCAAAGGATTCTCTGTTGTAGCTCAAGAGATAAGAAATTTATCCGATCAATCGAAAAAGGCTACTATGCAAGTAAATGAGATTTTAAATAAAATCAATGTTGCTGTAGAAAAAGCTGTTATAAATACAAAAGAGGCTAATCAAGGAGTAGAAAGAGGGAAGGAGTTAGTTCATCAAACCGAAGAGATTATAGATATTCTAGCCAATAATATTGCAGAATCTGCCGATGTTTCAATGCAAATATCCTCTTCGAATCATCAACAGATGGCGGGAATGGATCAAATTGTTCCAGCAATGGAGAACATCAAAAAAGCTAGTGAGCAAAACCTAAAAGGGATTCAACAAGCTCAAGTTGCTACAAAAAACATACATCAACTTGGACAATCTTTAAAAACTATACTTATTAGATATAATTTATAAATTAATAATATGAGCAACTCCAATGATGAGGCCGATTTTTTAAAAGAGCTTATCGCCGATTTCAAAATAGAGGCTTCTGAACATTATAACACAATTCTAACATCTCTTTTGGCTATTTACGATAATTCTATTAGTATTAATAGTAGAGAAGAGGTGCTTGGGGATGCTTATAGGTCTACTCATAGCTTAAAAGGATCGGCAAGAGCGGTCGATCAAGAGTATATTGAGAAAATATGCTCCTCTTTAGAGTCTATATTCTCGATTGTTATAAAAGAAAAATATGATTTAGATAAAAATAGTATCTCCGATCTACTAAAAGTGCTAGAGATTTTAAAATCATTAATTGATAATATTGGCAAAGAGAGTAGTTCAATTCATAAAATCATGCAGGGAAGGGCAAATGAAATTTTATCAAAAACCATATTGAACTTTGAAAAAATAGAGCCTCTATCTATTGTTAAAGAGACTGAACAAAATAAAAATAAAAATATAGATATAATAGACTCTGACGTTGACATTAAAAAACAGCCCGAAATAAAAGATAGCAATATTATTAGAGTGCCTGCAGATCAGATGCTATCTATTTTATCTCAAGCAGAAGAGCTAATTATGATAAAAAACGCTCTTGCTCGACTTTACGAAAAAGATAATATCGAAGAGCTTCATTCCCATATTTCTACATTATATAATAACGCATCAAAAATTATCAATCCCCTTATTGAGAATATAAAAGACAATCTTCTATCAAACTTTGAATCAATCTCTGTTCTTATAAAAAAAATAGTTTTTGAACTATCCTCACAGCTATCAAAAGAGATATTATTAAATATAGTTGGAGAACGAACTAGTATTGACAAACGCGTTTTGGAGAGAATTAAAGACCCATTGATTCATATTATTCGCAATGCTGTAGATCATGGAATTGAACTAACCAAAGATAGAACTCTCTTAGGTAAAACACCCAAAGGAACTATCGCCATTACAATAGAAAAAAAAGGAAATAAAGATATTCAAATTACTATTGCCGATGATGGCAAAGGGATAGATAAAGAAAAGATTATTGAATCTGCAACTGATAAAAAGATTATTACAGAGCAAGAAGCATCTCAATATACAGACGATCAAATCCTTTCTTTAATACTAAAATCTGGAATTACATCAAAAGATAGTGTATCTGATATATCGGGCAGAGGCATGGGCATGTCCATTGTATATGAGCAAATCACAAAACTTGGCGGGTCAGTTCATATAAAATCTCAAAAAGACCAAGGGACTACACTATTTATAATTATTCCTCAAACAGTTAATATAATCAACGGTATAACAATTCAGCTCAATAATAGAGATTTTATTTTACCTATAAATTCCGTAGATAAAATAGCTAAACTATCTCAATTACAAATAGATACACTTGGCAACAAAAGGTATATATCAAATCTTTATGATACTCCTATAGAACTTTATTATCTTTCCGACATCTTAAAAATGGAAAAGAATAGATCTAATGACTCCTCTAAATTTATAGCAATAGTAACTGATGACACCTATAGAATTGCCATAATAATTGACAGTTTAAAGACTACATATGAGGGTTTAATTAAAGAGATGGGTTCACAAATTCTAAAGATAAAATATCTATCTGGTGTTGCTATTGGGCCACAAGGAGAGATAATGCCAATTTTGAATATCCCAGAAATAATAAGGTCTATAACAGATTTTAAATCTAATAACACAATATTTACAGATAATATTAGTAAAAATACCATAAGTGGTAATGTTTCTAACAAAACTAAAGTAATGGTTGTTGAAGACTCTATTACAATCAGAAATATATTAAAAAACTACCTTGCGTCAGGTGGTTTTGATGTTATAACTGCGGTAGATGGGGAGGATGCATACAACCAATTAAAGAGAGATAATGTAGATATAGTTGTATCAGATATTGAGATGCCAAGAATGAACGGATTTATGCTAACCAAAACCATTAGATCTGGAATAGAGGTAGATCCAAATATTCCAATTATTCTTGTCTCTGCTCTAGAAAAAGATGAGGATATTAAAAGAGGATTGGAGTATGGAGCAAATGCATACATTATAAAAAGTAATTTTGAAAAAAGCAATCTTATCGAAACTATAAATAGACTAATCTAAGATGCAAAATAAAATAAAGGTATTAATCGTAGACGACTCTATTGTTTTCCAAAAAAAATTGGAGCGTATTTTATCTCAAAGCTCATTTTTTGAGATTTGTGCTATTGCCAGTAATGGCCTACAAGCAATTAAAATGGCTGAGTTATATAAGCCTGACATAATCAGCATGGATATTATGATGCCCATTATGGATGGAATTACTACAGCAACAGAGATTATGCAAACAAATCCAATTCCAATTGTTTTTGTTAGCGATATTTATAATATATATTCCGACAGAAAAGATGATCTTTCTAGTGGAGCCGTTTCATTTATTGCAAAACCATCTGGTGTAGGCAAACAGGAGTTTGATAAATTTGCATCTAAATATCTCAATCTATTAAGAATAATGTCAGAGATAAAGGTTGTAAAAAGGCCAAAAAATAATAGAAATCTCACTTATGACACAAGTAAAAACACCCTTTTACCCAATAACGGATCAGATCTTTTGTTTGATATTATTGCAATAGGTGCATCGGCAGGTGGTCCAGAAAGTGTAAAAACACTATTAAATACAATTGGAGACAAAGTAAATATACCGATACTTTTAGTTCAACATATAGACTCCAATTTTAGTGAATCATATGCAAACTGGCTTAATAGTCACTCTCCTTTAAATGTTCAAATAGCAAAAGATAATCAAATAGCTTCAGCTGGTGGAGTATATATTGCTCCTGGTGGCTCACATATGATTATAACAGAAAATTATCGAATAAAATTAGTAGATGATAAAAATGGAAGCTTACATATTCCATCAATAGATAATCTTTTTGAAAGTGTGGCTTGTGGATTTAAAAATAGAGGTATTGGAATTATTATGTCAGGAATGGGTAGGGATGGTGCTATAGGCCTAAAATCTATTTATGATAATGACGGATTTACTTTTGCACAAGATAAGGATAGTTGTTTGGTTTATGGAATGCCCGCAGAAGCTATTAGATTAAATGCCGTCACACAAATTACGGATCCAGAAAATATAGGAAAAAGAGTAATAGAAATTTTAAGAAAATAATAATATGGTACCTGCCGATAGATATATTTTAGCAATTGAAGACTCTGCTGTTCAAGCAAAAAGACTTGAGTTTTTTTTTAAAAAAAACAATATAGACTATAAAATTTGCGCAAATGCTCAAGAGGCTCTTTTAACAATAGAGCAGTCTCTTCCTATACTAATTATTAGTGATATAATTATGCCAGGAATGGATGGCTATGAGTTATGTAGTATTATAAAAAAGGATGATAGAACTAAAGATATCCCCGTAATTCTCCTAACATCTCTACAAGATCCAAATGATATAATTAGAGGACTACAAGCTGGTGCTAACAATTTTATTACAAAACCATATGATCAAAACTACCTTCTATCAAGAATAAAGATTCTATTAGATAATCGAGATCAGCCTGATTGTGATGATATTATAAAGTTAAATTATAGAGGAGAAACATTCTCAATTGCATCTGGCAAAAAACAGATATTAGACCTACTTATCTCTGTTTATGACACAGCAATTCAACGCAACGAAGAGTTAATTTCCATAAAAAATCAACTTGAACAGAGTAATAAAGAGTTATTAGTTGCAAACGAAAACTTAGATGCGTTTACCAGAACAGTGTCTCACGATCTAAAATCTCCACTATCTGTTATTATTGGCTTTGCTAGTGCTATAAAAGACAATCCAAACACAACAATCTCTTCTGATGAACAAGAGTTTATAACACACATTTTAGACTCTGCAAACGAGATGAATCAATTAATAAAAGATCTACTGACTTTTGCTAAATCATCTACTCAACAGATTAATAAAATAGACATCGATATCTCCAGATTATCCAAAGAGATCAGTGATACAATATCACGTGAATACTCTAATAAAAAATATATCATTGATATTGAACCTAATTTAAAAACTATTGCCGATGAGGTATTAATTAAAGTAGTTTTAACAAATCTATTAGGTAACGCATATAAATATAGTTCCAAAAGAGAGAATCCAAAAATATCAATTGGGAGCAAAGAGTATTATGGTAAAACTCTCATTTATATAAAAGATAATGGTAATGGTTTTGACAGTCAAAAAGCTCAAAATCTTTTTCAACCATTTAATAGGTTTCATACAGATAAAGAGTTTAGTGGCACAGGAGTGGGTCTATCCACAGTAAAAAGAATTATTGATCGGCACAACGGAGAGATATGGATAGAGTCACAAATTGACGTAGGGACTACTGTATATTTTATGATATGAAATAATATGTAATATCTATGAAAAAAATAGGGGTAGCACTCTCTGGAGGAGGAGCAAAAGGATTTGCACATGCTGGAGCACTAAAAGCCTTGGAAGAGATTGGAATAAAGCCACACATAATCTCTGGAACAAGTGCTGGAGCAGTAGTAGGCGCCCTATACTCTCATGGATTAACTCCAGATGAGATTTTAAAGCTATTTAAAAATAAAGACTACAACGACTTTTTAGAACTTAATATTCCCACTAGTGGACTATTCTCTACTGGGAAATTCATCTCCTTTTTAGAGAAAGAGATCTCAACACAAAGACTGGAAGATTTACCCATTCCTCTTTACGTAACAACAACAAATCTAGACAGAGGCATTAGTGAAACTTTTTGTTCGGGCAATCTTCATAAAATAGTTATGGCATCGGCATGTATTCCTGTACTTTTTACTCCTGTTACTATAGACGGCGAGAGATATGTAGATGGAGGTATTTTTAAAAATCTTCCTGTAAGTCCAATTGTAGATAAATGCGATTTGATTATTGGAATAAATGCAAGCCCTCTTATTACAGAGAGTTACAACAACAATATTCTAAGCATTGCTGAAAGAAGCTACCATTTTATGTTTAGGGCCAATACTATTGCTGATAAAGCGCTTTGCGATATATTAGTGGAGGTTCAGAGTGTTATGCAATATGGCACTTATGATCTAAAAAAAGTTGAAATTATTTTTGAAAAAGGGTATAACGAAACAATAGAAATCATTAAACAAAACATTGACACTTTTGTTAATAAATAAACCAATTAAATAAAAAGATATGAAAGGAGATACAATCATCTGCAACTGCAACGAAATTTACAAGAACGAAATAATTAAAGCAATTGAAGATCACGGATGCAAAACTGTTGAGGATGTTGGAGAGGCAACTGGAGCAGGAACCATATGTGGCGGTTGTATAGACGACATTCAAGAGATTCTAGATCAAGTTGCCAATTCCAAACATAATTAATAACTATTTTGAGTTTTTATAGCTCAAACTTAACCCCAAAATTGATAGATCTAGGCAAAACTGGGCCATAAATATATCCAGCATCTCTTTCTGGACCTTTATCAAGGTCTTTTTGATATGCATCGAATATATTTTTAACTCCACAGCTAAGCTTAACCCTCAATTTTTCAGACAGATTAACAGAGTAAGAGTACTTGATTCCAAAATCCCAGAACGAAGGAACATTCTCTTCTCTGTTTTTTTCTATATAACCCTCATAATGTGGCACTAGCATATCACCAGTATAAGTACCAGAAAAGCTAATATCATCCCTTTTACCTGGGCTAAAATTTAAAGTAAAATACCCATAAGAATCTGGTGTCTTTAACATTCTTTTTTGAGGTTCCAGATCTCCATCTTCCCACCAAGTAAATGGATCTTTATATCTACTACTCTGAATAGTATACCCCATTTGAGCAGAAAATCTATTATTATAAGCAACTTTAAATTCTGTGTTTAGTCCAAATATTCTTGCTCCCCGCTCATTTCTTCTCTCTAGAATTAAATTTCCCTGACTGTCCTGACCTATTTCTGTTAGCGAGAAAACATCTTTTAAATCTGTATAAAAAGTCTCTGCTAAAAAATTAATATCAAAACCATAAACAGATCCGATCCAATCTGCCGATGCACTTAAACTATGAGAATATTCTGGCTTTAAATCTGGATCAGAAACAATCAAAGAGATATTTCCTCCAACTGCCTCAACATGTAGATCTTCGCTATAGATCTGAGGAGCTCTATAACCACTAGAATAACTACCTCTTAAAACTATTGATGAGTGAGGTGTATACCTAAAATTTACTCTAGGAGATATGATTGGATTATCTATAAAATTACTTTTATCCACTCTAAAACCAGCTAAAAAACTATACTTTAAAGATTTCCATTCGTTCTGCAAATAACCACCATATGTATATGCATGCTGATTAATATCTCTATTATATCCCATCATCCTATCATTTAATTCATTGCCCGAATACTCCAAACCAATAGTTGTTTCATAGGGAGAGAATAGTAGGTGATCTCCACTTAAAGTGTATTGACCACCCAGAGTATAAGTATTATCTATAGACTTTCCATATGCATCCAAATCTTGGTTTGTACCAAAATAGCTCTCTCTAGAGATAAATTGAGCAGATGTAAAAAGATTAAATCTATGCCTTAAATCGCTACTAATATAATCGTACTTAATACTACCTCCATCTATATTATGTCTTAACTGCTCTGCAATCATAGCTTGATGAGGTGGTAAATTAAGGGAGTCCCCTCCTCTTCTAAACTCTTTTATATGGTGATATTCCACTCCTATTCTAGATTTTGAAGTTACCTTATGGTATCCTCTAAAACCAATTGTTTCTGAATTTAGAACAGGAATATCAGAAAATCCATCTTTATCTCTATCGTAAGAGTCTCTATCTCTAACTATTCCAAAAAGGAAGAGCCCAGATTTATAATCATCGGATACAAAAGATCCATTAAATGAAGTTGTGATATCAGAAACACCTTTTCTAATAAATGAACTATTATTAGATATAGTTACACTATTATTAATAGGATCTTTTGTAATTATATTAATGACTCCTCCAATCGCATTTGACCCAAAAATTGCAGATCCACCACCTCTAATCACTTCTACTCTGTCAATCATCTCTACAGGCAATTGATCTATACCATACACAGATGCCAATGAGCTAAAAAGAGGCCTACTATCTAATAGAATCTGCGAGTATTGACCATCTAATCCATTTATCCTAACTTGAGTTACAGCACAATTTTGACAACTAACATCCACTCTTATACCTGGAATAAAATTAAGGGCCTGTCCTACATTCACAGCAGATGTAGATTCAAAAAGCTCCTTTCCAATTACATTTACAACCGATGGGGCCTCTCTCCTTTTACTCTCATTTCTGGTTGCCGATACAACTATTTGATCTATATTAATTAGCTTATCTTCTACTTTTGTTTTATTCTTCTCATCTTTTTCACTCTCTTTTAATGGTGTGGGTTGAGAATACCCAATAATAGACAATAACAGCATGTAAAATGCCGATAACAAAAATCTCTTCATTTTAAATTTTTAATAAGTTGGGAACTAAATCGATAAATACAAAACTAAAAAAGAGATTTATACGGGGGGGCTCTAAGTGATGGAGTTAATAATTGTAATAGATCTACTTTATGTTCTAACTTAATTAAAAATGAACTAGAAAAAATACTAAGATTATTTAATAACTCAAAGGTAGTAGATCCAAAAAAGAGTGCCTTATTAACAGAAGCTATCAACTCCAAAATATTAGAGGAGTGACTATGTTCTGGAGAAGATGAGTTCCCTCCCCAAAAAAGATGGGAATGAACAATATATTTATCTCCTATTGAATGTTTATGAAAAAAAAGAGTACTATTAAAATAGGACTGCATAAAAATAAGCAGGACTATTAATGAGTACTCTTTTCTACAAAATTGCAACATACAAGATTAAATATACTACAAATATAAATAGTTTTTAGCTATCAATATAACAATCTATAGTAATTTAACCAAATTTAGGGATTACTTCTTTAGATTCTCCTCAAAAAATCTATCTTGCTCCCATAGCAAATGCATTATACTCTCTTTTGCCTCATATCCATGACTCTCCAATGGTAATATAACCATTCTGGCATCAGCTCCCAAGCCTTTTAGTGCTTGAAAATATCTCTCTGTCTGAAAAGTGAATGTTCCTGCATTATTATCGGCCTCTCCATGAACAAGTAGGATTGGTTTTTTCATTTTATGTGCGTGCATAAATGGAGACATTCTATTATAAACCTCTGGAACATCCCAGAAATTTCTCTGCTCTCTTTGAAAGCCAAAAGGAGTTAAGGTTCTATTATAAGCACCACTTCTAGCCACTCCGCATTTAAATAAAGATGAATGCGTTAGAAGATTTGCAGTCATAAATGCACCATATGAGTGACCACCAACAGCAACTCTTTCTCTATCTATATATCCTAAACCATCCAGTGCATCTATTGCAGCCTTAGCATTCATAATTAATTGCTCAATAAAAGTATCATTAGGCTCATTACCATCTATACCTACTATTGGGAATGCCGCTCCTTGTAATACAGCATACCCTTTTGTTGCCCAATAAACAAAAGAGCTTGTAGATGGAAGTGTAAATGTATTTGGATTTGTATTATTTTGACTAGCAGACTCTATATCGGCATACTCTCTTGGATAAGCCCATAGTAACATTGGTAACTTTGGTTTATTTATAAAATCGTAATCAGATGGAAGATACAATGTACCAGATAATATAACACCATCTTCTCTCTTATATGTAATTACCTCCTTATATAGTTTGGATATCTCCTCTACAGGGTTTGAAAAATTTGTTATTGCAGTTAGTTTAGACCTTTGACCTCTACCAAGATCTCTTATATAAAAATTAGGATATTCAGTCTGTGACTGTAGTCTAACCAAAAGCTTGGTTGAACCACTGCCAATTTGCATAATTGATTCAATATCTTCTCTTTTTCCATCCAGATTTGAACTATATAATCTTTTCTTATTTAACGTCTTAAGGTTCAATTCATCCAAAAACGGATTATGTCCATTTTCAGAAAACCCATCTCCAATAAGATATATATTTCCCTTATTAATTCTCAACACTCCTCGTCCGTATTCATTTCTCTGTAGCTGAAACGATCCAGGATCTGAATAGATATCCTGACTATTTCTATTAACTAAAACAATAGGTTTTACAGTAAAATCCGATGGCGAAAAAAGATACGATTTTGTGTTTCTGGTATTATACCAACTATCATAAATAATAGCATAGTTGTCATCTCCACATATTACTCCCTCATATCTACCCTCAATTTTAACAAGCGTTCTTGGTGTGCTATCAAAAGGATAGTCCCATTGCACTAGTTGATCTCTATACTCTACATTTATAGATGGATCCCCCCCATCTAGAGCCTCAATATAATATAGAGAAGACGGTTTATCTGCTCTCCAACCCAAACTTCTCATTCCATCTCTTGCCGATGAGAATCCCTTTGGAGATATCTCCATTAATGGTGTTTCATTTACAACTTTTTTAAAAGTCCCGTCAAAGGAGTAAACAGTACTTTTTCTAGGAAACCTATTCATTGGAACAATGTATGAATAGGGCCTCTCTATGGTAGATATCAATACCATGGAACCATCTGGTGATATTATCTCAGAAGTATATATTGCTGAGTCCAAGAATAACTCCTTAGCTCCATTTAGATCCACAACATACAATTGAGAGGTGGCTAAAAGTTCAAAATTTTGCTCATCAACACTATTTTTTAAAAGATCTTGAAAAGTTCTATTTTGGGACTTAATTCCTTTACTTTGAGATATGATTGGACCTGCTGGCAAAACCGCCTCTTGTGAGATGATAGAGCCTCTATCTTCAGGCAAAAGTCTAACTAACAGAGACTCGGAATCTTTCATCCAAGTAAATGGGTTATTTAAATTTGCATTAACTGAATTATCTGTCAATTTGTATGCCTTAAAATTATCTATATCAATAACCCAAAGTTCAACTCCATTTATAGTTGTATTTGTAAAGGCGATAAATTTATCATTTGGAGAGAAGCTTATATTTGCCATCTGCAAGTTCTCTGGCATTCCAATAATATCTTTGGGCTGGTCATTAATTTTATCTACCCTTTTAATTTTAGCATTTGTGTAATATGTTACATCTGATGCTATATTAGTAACTGGATTAATTCTTAAACCAGCAAGCCTCATTTGGGGCATACTCAAGTCACTTAAAGATTTAAACTGATCTCTATAGAGATATAGCATAACCTCTCTATTTGAATCGAATCTTACAATAGGAACTCTATCATAATCTACCAACTTCAAAAGATCTTCTGACGGCTTCTGATACTGTATATTCTCTTGTGCAATTACTCCTGGTGATAATAGCATAAGGAAGACAAAAATAAAACCATAGACAATAATGTTTTTCATAATTAGAATCTGTAAAATGTGAATAATAATAGTTACAAATATATTAATACTATTTTACTATACTCTACTATTTTTTTACAAATCCCAATAAATATTGGTTACCCCAACCTTACTTACTATCTTACTTGCTGGTAACTTAAAAACATCTTGATTTGTATTACTCTTTAGAATTTTATCTATTATCTCTCTTTTAGTCTCTCCTTTAATATAAAATACAACATTATCACTCAACTCAATGGCATTAATTGTCATAGAGACTCTATTTTGCAAAGAGTATGGGTTTATTGAGTTTTTATATAGATTTTCTGACTCAAACATAGATTTATCTCCAGGAAAAATAGATGCAGTATGACCATCTTCGCCAATACCCAAAATAACCATATCAAATAATCTATCAGTAGATATATAATCACAATTTTTCTTAACCAACTCGGAGTATCTTAGACTCTCTAAATATGGATCATTTTCTCCAACTATTCTAAAAACATTTGAATGTAATATAGGAATATGATCTAGTAACTCTCTTTTTGCATTTCCAAAGTTACTTTCTGTGCTTTGTGGTGGTACTGCCCTCTCATCAACCCAAAACATCATAACTCTACTCCAATCAATTATATCTCTATATGAACCTCTCCATAACTTAAATAACTCCAATGGAGAGGAGCCTCCAGATATAGCTAGATAAAAATTACTGTTAAGTTCTCTCTTTTCTATTATTAATTTAACAAGCCTCTCTGTTAATTGATTAGCTCTACTTTTTTCTCTATTCATTATAACTCACAATATATATTCGTATTTGTAAGATTCTTACACGGATTAGTAAATGAAATGTCCCCTTCAATAATTGAATCGGCAGAAAGTGGCCCCCAAGAACCAGCCGGATAACCATATAGAGGAGCTTTACCACTATTCCAATGAGCTATTATAGGATCGAAAAAATTCCAACTCGCCTCTACAGCATCACTTCTAGTAAATAGAGTAGAATCTGCAACAATTGCATCTTGAATCAACTTTGAATATGCATCCTCAATCCCATTTTGAGCCAATTTATCGTAAGTAAACTCCATGGGAACCTGAGACACATTAAAACCTTTACCGGGAACCTTAGCGTCAAATTTTAGGACTATACCCTCATTTGGCTGGATTCTAATAATAAGTACATTTTGCTCTGGTACAGACGCTAAACTACTAAATAGCTTATGGGGGCTTTTTTTAAAATGAATTACTATCTCTGTTACTTTTGTGGGCATTCTCTTTCCTGTTCTAATATAGAATGGAACACCCTCCCATCTCCAATTGGAAATATTCAGTTTAATCGCAACAAAGGTCTCTGTTTCTGAATCCTTTTTTACCCCTTTCTCATCTCTATAGCCCAAAACTTTAGATCTATTAATCATAGATTCAATATATTGCCCCCTTATTACCCTACTATCTATCTCTTGAGCAGATAAAGGCTTCAGTGAATTATAAACTTTTACAACTTCATCTCTGAACTCCTTTTGAGCAAATTTAACAGGAGGCTCCATTGCCACCAACGCCATTAATTGCACCAAATGGTTTTGCACCATATCTCTTAAAGCCCCAACTCCATCATAAAATCCACCTCTATCCTCTATCCCCATATTTTCTACTGCTGTTATCTCCACTCTATCTATATGATGTCTATTCCAAATAGGTTCAAAAATACTATTAGCAAATCTTAATGCTAAAATATTTTGAACTGTCTCCTTTCCTAAATAGTGATCTATTCTATATATCTGATCTTCGCTAAATACTGTTTTAAGATCTCTATTCATCTGTTCGGCGCTTTTAAGATCATAACCAAATGGTTTTTCTATAACAATACGCCTCTGAGCTGCACACTCTTTAATTTCATTTGGCTCAATATTAAGTTCTACCTTTTTTAAATTTTGGGGAATTACATTATATAGGCTAGGTGGTGTTGCTAAATAATATAGATAATTACTGCACCCTGTAGATTCAAGCCTACTTTTTAAAATTATATAATCTCTCTCATTGTGAGGGTCCAAAACCAAATACTCAACTATAGTTAAAAATTGATCATCCATATCTCCAAAAAACAATCTATAATCTTGAGTTGACATTTTGGTCCTGCCAGTTGCTATAATTTTACTATTAGCATTTATTACACCTTTGTTAAATAAATTATAGAGTGCTGGCATTAATTTTCTCTTTGTTAAATCTCCAGACCCTCCAAAAATTACTATTGCTTGATTTATCATATTAACTCAATTATATATTGTAAACTGTGGAGCTTGTTGTTCCACCTTCACCAGTCCAGTTTTCATGAAAAAACTCGCCTCTATCCCTATCTACCCTTTCAAAAGTATGAGCTCCAAAAAAGTCTCTTTGTGCTTGAATCAAATTGGCTGGCAACTCTCTGGAAGTAACAGAATAGAAGTAATTAAGAGCACTAGAAAATGCAGGTAAAGAGTACCCACCAACAGCAGATTTTGCGACTAATGAACTCCACGAAGATAGTGAGTTTAAAATCTCATTCATAAAATAATCCGACTCCAAAAGATTCTCAATGTGAGGGTCGTTTTCAAAAGCCTCTGCAATCTTATCTAAAAACACAGATCTAATTATACACCCATTTCTCCAAATTCTTGCAATTTGTGCTAAATCTAAATCCCATTTAAACTCTTTAGAAGCAATCTTTAACAGATGAAAACCCTGAGAATATGATATTAATTTAGAAGCATATAAAGAGTCATGAACCTCCTGAGGCTCAGGCGTTGGTATCTTTCCAAACACCCTTTTATATCTACTAGCTAAATTTACCCTAAACTCCTTTTGAGAAGATAGAGATCGTTCAAAAACTGCAGATGAAATCAAATTCAACGGAACTCCGAGCTCCATTGCATTATTTACAGATAATTTTCCTGTACCTTTTTGACCTGCAGCATCCAATATCTTATCTATCATATACTCTCCATCATTATCTTTGTAAGAGAGTATCTTTGCGGTAATTTCCACTAGATAACTATCTAATTTCCCTGTATTCCATAACTCAAAGAGTTTAGCCATCTGCTGATTATCCATGCCACTCATATGTTTTAAAGAGTAGTAAGCCTCAGAAATCAACTGCATATCACCATATTCAATTCCATTATGAACCATCTTAACAAAGTGCCCAGACCCGCCAGATCCGATCCATTCACAACAAGGAGAGCCATCGTTAGCCTTTGCAGAAATAGCATAAAAGATCTCTTGCAGATGTGGCCAAGCCTCAAAAGAACCACCTGGCATAATTGAAGGACCATTTAAAGCACCCTCCTCTCCTCCTGATATTCCAGCACCAACATAATGCACGCCTTTTGATGTTACATAATCTACTCTCTTAGATGTGTCTAAATGGTTTGAATTGCCACCATCCACAATAATATCACCTTTGTCTAAGAGTGGTAATAGAGAATCAATAACCATATCTACAGCTATTCCAGCTCTTACCATTAAAACTATTTTTCTAGGAGATTTAAGAGACTGTATAAAATCTTCTAAATCACTAAATCCCTCAATTTTTTTTCCAAAAGCTCTACCTTTTATAAAACTATCTGTAACACTATGTGTTCGATTATAAACAGATGCTTTATACCCTTTACTTTCAATATTTAAGACTAGATTCTCGCCCATTACGGCTAAACCTATAACTCCTATATCAGATTTTTCCATTATATTAGTTTTTAATATACATTTGTATTAATGTTCATATAACAAAAGCCAAAAATAAATGTTTAAAAAATATATTATAGCCATAATTATACTAGTTTCTATACTCTCTTGTAAAAATACCAATTCTAAAATCCCAATTGATAATTTAGAGAACAATAGACTTGAGAAGTACAACTCTCTTTTTGAAATAAAGGTACCTCCAATTATCAAAGATAGAGATAAAATCGAACAGTATATTGCCAATAACTTTTGGAACGATACCATTTTTATAGATACCTCTATGTTTGCTATCTCTCATGAAAAGATAAAAAAACATATGTACAACTATTTTATTTTTCTCTCAGAAATAAATCCAAAAGAGATGAAAAAATCTATTGAGAAATATGTATCAAAGATTGCTATATGTGACTCTATTACTCAAAATGATGTCATAAATTTTTCAATTAAATTTTTGGACGACCCCAACTCTCCTGCATTAAACGAAGATATATATATAGTTTTTTTAAACAACCTCATAAAATCAGGCATTGGAAGTAGCGATGTCTATATCAACTATTTAACTCGTGCACTTAAAAACAGACCTGGCGATGTAGCAACTAATTTCTCTTTTATTTCTAATAGAGGAAAAGAGTCTACACTACATAGTATTAACGCAGATTATATCATTCTTCTATTTTATGATCCAGAATGTCGCAGTTGCGTAGAATATTTTAACCTAGTCGATAAATTAACAGAATCTATTACAAAAGTAAAACTAACAAAATTGGCAATATATACTGGAGAGAATGCGGAGTTATGGCTAGAGGAGTCCTTTAATAAGAAGCCAGACTGGATATGTGGTTTTAATAATGATTATTCAATAACAACTAATAAATTATACGACAGAAGGGCTACTCCGTCGGTCTACATACTAGACAGATCTAAACGTGTTCTTATGAAAGATGTCTCCCCCGTAAAATTCAAAACTTTCATTCAATCCATTAGCACTCAATAATCTCATTTAGATTGAGATACCACAAATAGCCTCTTACATAAGCAATACCAGTCTCTCTTAGTAATCTGGTATATCTCTCAATTTGTCTAATATGAGATCTCTCTTTTTTCTCTCCAAACTTAAAGTCAATTACAATAGCATCTGCCGAAAGTAACACCCTATCTGGGCGAGATATTGAGCCATCTATTTCAATAATTTCCAACTCATTAAAAACTCTATAATTTCCTCCAAACCATCCTCTATCTCTAACAGACTCTAACATATGGGTTAGCTCTTTTTCTATATATTCAGACTCCACACTATCAATCAATCCTGCTTTATTAGCCCAATTAATTGCCTTTGGCAAATCCTCTTCAATCACAACTCTGGAGAGTATCTCGTGCATCAATATACCATAAGATCTTAAGCTTTTTTCGGCATAATACTCTTCTCCTTTTAGTGTTAATTTTAGCCTCTCTCCAATTGGTGTAAAGTTCCCTACAGGAATAGATATATCCCCTTTATCGTCGATAACGCTCTCACTAAAACTCCATTCTCCAAAATCTAAGGAATTGTTTGAGTCTATACTATTGACATATTTACTATATAAATGTTCAGAAATTGTTTTATCATCTATTTTATCAATATCAAATTTTTGAGAAACCACAATCAACTCATTTTCTGCTCTTGTAAAAGCAACATAAGCTATATTAATATTATCTATAGCTGCCTTTCTTTTTTCCAAAAGATAATCTTGCCTAAACCAAGAGTTAATCAGTTTTTTCTGATATGACACTGGAACAATTGATAAATTGTTAATATGTTCCGACGGGCATTTTGCCCAAATTATAGGAGAATTTTTTTCATGATCAAAAGGCATATCAAAAAATGGTAAAATAACAACTGGCAATCCAAGCCCTTTTGATTTATGAATTGTCATTACATTAATTGAATTCTGACCAGATGGCGATGAGATTGCCTTTTTACCACCCTTAAGATCCCACCACTTTATAAATGAAGCTAAATCTGCTCTCTCTTTTTGGGTATACTCCAATACTACGTCCAAAAAAGAGTTTATAAAGATTGAATCAGAATCTGTAATCTTATCTCTTAGCACATCAATAATCTCTTCACACATAGAATATAGAGAGAAGGTATTAGAAAATTTTATCAAGTCAATCTCTAAATTCAATAAATCTATGACCTCTTTATTTATTTTACTATTTGGATTCTCAATATATCTTAATATAGATATAACTTTTTTAATAATCAGTGAGCTAGAGATGTACAAAGCCTCATCGGAAATAACAGGATAATCTAATTCCAAAAGACGTGTAACAATAAACTCAGCCTCCTTATTAGCTCTTACAAGAAAAAAGATTTGATTATATGTGTATCCATTATTTATTAACCTCTCCAAAGTTAATATTGAATAGGCCAATGACTCCTCTCTCCAATTATCTATAGTAGCGGTTTTGGGTATAAATTTTAAATGAACATGGCCATCTAAACTCTCTTTTGTACTTGGCAATCTTTGAACCGATTTTTCATATATTTTTTCTATTGAATCTAATCTTTCATCTTGTGCTAGATCTTCAATATCGCGTTTAACATAATTATCAGCAGCTCTAGAAAGGGATATAAAAAAATCATTATTGAAATCAACAATATTTTTTGATGATCGCCAGTTTGTATCTAAATCTATCTCTTCTATATAATTTAACGGTAAATCATTAAAAATTTGGCTATTTAAAAGATCGGAGTCAGAACCCCTCCAACGATAAATACTCTGCTTTACATCTCCTACTAATAAATTATCGTACCCCATGGATAGACTATTATTTACTAATGGCTTAAAATTATCCCACTGAATTTTTGAGGTATCTTGGAATTCATCCAACATAAAATGATCTATTCTTGTTCCAATTTTCTCATATATAAAAGGAGCGTCATTTCCATCAATTATTCTGTTAAGAATCTCTGTTGTTTGAGGTATAAGAACAATGTTTTTACCACCTGTATATACATTTAACCACTTTTCAATATCCGATAAAAGGCCCAAAGTATAAATATTATCTAGAATAAGTTTTTTAGATACATATTCAGAATATCTACTAGAAAAAAGTAAAACATAGTCTTTAATACAATCGTTCAAACCATTATTATAAGCCTCAGATACTTTGCTTGCTATAGCGGGGTCTTTGTCTGCACTCTTTTTAGTCATCCACCCCTCCAAATTATCCTCTAACGATATAAATGAATTTGAAGGCTCTGATATCTCTTTTTTATCTATTATTTTATAAAAGAGATTAAATGGTGTTCTGGATCCTCCTTTAAAATTAGATGCATCACCCACTGTACGACTAATTATGCTTATTGCTTTTTTCGCAATAGAAAATGCCTCTTTATTTATTGAATCAATACTATTTTTTAGGGAATCTGCTATTTGAATTATATCATTTTTTTGAAATAGCCTATTTTCAGATACTCGCTTCTCTCTATAACTCTCCTTGAGTATCTCTTTTGAAAGGCTTTCCAAAGCACTTTTTACATTCCATGTTTTACCTCCTTCTATCTGATTATATAGAAGCTTTGTTAACCAATCTATTAATATCTGAGAATCGGCATCTCCCTCTTCTAGATTGAATAACATATTATCAATAGATTCAGAAAGGGCCGAATCTATATCTAACTCCACACTGTATGAGCCGCTTCTGCCAATTTCGCGCGCGAAGGCTCTCATAGTATTTTGAAAAAATTTATCAATCGTTGTTATAGAGAAGGAGGAGTAATCGTGAAGAATATGTATTAAACTATCTTTAGATCTGCTATCCGTTTGTGATATTTGATATAGAGTCTCAATAACTCTTCTTTTCATCTCTTCAGTTGCCTTATTTGTAAAGGTTACAGCAAGAATATTCCTATGAGAAGATCTATTATTACTCAATAACTTCAAATACTCTTGAGTTAAAGTATATGTCTTTCCAGATCCTGCAGAAGCTTTTATAACCTTAATTTTACCCATAACAAAACAACGTATTAAACTAATGACAAATAGATTTTAGATAACATCTATCACATATATCTTTATTATTGGTCCCAATAAAATCCACACTATCGTCAAATATTTGAGAAATCAACTCCTTAAGATAAGACTCATATTTTTCCTTAACATTATTTATTGTCAAGCTTTTGCACAAATCTGCTTCTCGTAATGAGTAAACCGACATTATATCATTTAGGCTTAGATCACATAAGACTGAGTAAAAAAGCATTTGAAAAGCAACAGAATTTCTACTTTTATCGGCAGACTTAAAAAGATCTCCTATATCCTTAAAATCTAAATTAGCCTTGCCTGTTTTATAATCAATTATCTCAATACTATTTGAATTGATACATAAATCTTCTCTATCTATAAAGCCTTTTAAATTTACCACCAAATTATCTGAAACAACAAATTCTTTGAAAACTCTTCTCTCTGAATCTTTATAAATAAAAGGAGCTTTTGATAGATCAAATTTTAAAATCATATCAACATATCTGTTAATTAGCCTCTTTACTATAAGATAATACCCTTTTATATCACTAATACCTTTTGTCTGCTCAAAAGATCTGTCTATACAAGCATCTATTTTTTGTTTATCTTTTAATAGAGATCTAACTATTTGAGATGTAATTGTAACTCCTTTATAATCTGAATAGAGATAACTCATTGTATTATGGAAAATAGTTCCAAATTCATTATTAGCAATATCTTGGGTAACCTCAGTCTCCTCTCTAATATTAATTATATTTGAATAATAAAACTTTAGTGGACAATCAATATAATTATTTAATGAAGAAGCAGATAATGCTGACTCTCCATTCTTTGCATAGAGTTGATTCAATGCAAGGATGGTTGATTTATCTCTTTTTTTACATATTGGCTCTTTCTTAGAAAAATTGACACTAAATGTGAGAGGCTGATTCTTTATATCTATATTATACTGATACTTAAGCTGCAAAACAAAACGACTTATCTCTCCACTCTTTAAACCATCGGTTCTTGTATCGTATAATAGTGTAACATTTTTTGCTCTAGAAATAAGCCGATAAAAGTTATATGAAGAGATAGCATCTTCATGCTCTCTAACAGGCATTGCAAATCCTCTTCTTAAATTATATGGGATAAATGAGTTCCCACGGCTTTTAGGTGGCAGAATCCCCTCATTTACAGAGCATATGAATATATTATCAAAATCTAACAATCTTGTCTCAAGAAGGCCCATAATCTGTAACCCAGCTAAAGGCTCTCCTTTAAATGGAATAGAGATATTATTTAGCATCTGAACTAAAATTTTTGAAAGAGTCTCTCTTTTCATGGGTACTAAAAATTCCCTAATTTTCAATAAAGAAGATCTAGCATAAAAAATAAACTCTCTCTCCAATTGATCTGAGTTTTGATCTTTTGCTATATAATCAAAAATTGACACAATCAAATCACATACTTCAAGAGAATTACATAATGTATCTCTTTTAATCTGTTCAGAAAAAAGAAGAGCTATAAAAGGATCACTATCTCTAATAAATGATGGTTGGACATATATAATCTGATCTCTATTTATCTTTTCAATAATTTGGATTGCACTCTCAGAAGATAACCTTTTTACATAACTATGTTTTAAAATAGCAATTACGCTTTTATAGTAATAACCTCTATTATCTTTAACAATATCTAACAAACTCTCAATTAGAGAAATTAATGCAGACCCCCTTAATGGATAGCCCATTGTAACATTTACCTCTTTTATTGAATCTGGTAAAGAGTATAGTAGTGGCATCAATAAAGATTCATCTGGTAATACAACAGCACTCTCTATATTATGTTCCTGCTTTGATAGAAGAGATGAAACAATCTTAGCTTGACTAACTGATGATTGTGATGGTATAAGGGTAAATTTAGTATCTATTGTATCACTAATTTCTACTTTTATATCGGAAGGATATCTTTTAATATTTTGAGAAATATATTGAGATGCTATATTGCTATTATCAACAACCATTTTACCATAGAAATCCCAATAAAAATCTGCCACTCCCAAAGACTTAATATAATCAAAAATAGCCTCTTCACAGCTATTTAGATTATTAAACCCCACAAAAACAACTTTTCTATATAACAATAACGATTCTAACTTAGACAGCTCTCCAACAACCTCTCTAAAAATCAACCCTTCATATCCACAATTTTTTTCCAAAAGCTCTTTTTTGAAATCTGAATAAATCAAATACATAATAGACCATAAACTTACAAACTCCTCTTTGCTCTCAGAATTTGTAGCTGGGATAAATCCTTCCCAAAACAATTTAATTGCATCTATCTGTTTTTGACTCAGAAAACTAAAATCAGAGTCTATATCTTTTAAATCCTTTACGTTTGAATATAATTTTTTAGGATCGACTAAATAATTATCTATATCATTAAAGTCATTAAGGATAATTTCTCCCCAATAAATAAAATCATCAAAAGATTCTGGGGTTGAGTAGTATTTACAATAAATTTTATACAAAATAAATAGAAGCTCTATTTTATCTGCCTCTCTAATACCAGAAACTTGAGCAACTAAATCTTTTATTGTAAAAATAGCTGGAGAAATTGTTGTATTTTCTATAAAACCACTTAGATACCTCTGAAAAAAGAGGCCAGACCTTCTATTTGGAAAAACAAAGCAGAGCTCTCTGACTCTGCTTTTATCTCTCTCATAAAATCTTTTAGCTATTTCTTCTAGAAATTTCATCTGCAAGATCTTCGTATCCTGGCTTACCCAAAAGCGCAAACATATTCTTTTTATAATCCTCTACACCTGGCTGATCAAATGGATTTACTCCAAGTGTGTATGCACTAACCCCACATGAGAACTCAAAGAAATAAAATAGAGCACCTAAACTATACTCATTAAGCGTATCTATCTCTATACTAATATTAGGGACTCCGCCATCGATATGAGCTAATAAAGTACCCAAATGAGCATTATGGTTACACTCCTCTACTCTTTTACCAGATATAAAATTAAGTCCATCTGCATCGGATTTATCATAAGGGATTAAAACCTCTCTTAGAGAACTATTTACCTTTAAAGTAGTTTCAAAAATATTCCTTAATCCATCTTGAATATATTGCCCCATAGAGTGAAGGTCTGTTGTAAAGCCAACTGATGCTGGAAAAACTCCTTTACCATTCTTTCCTTCGCTCTCTCCAAAGAGTTGCTTCCACCATTCAGCAAAATATTGTAGTTTTGGTGTATAACTAACAAATATTTCTGTAGTTTTTCCACTTCTGTATAGATAATTTCTTAATGCAGAATATACTATTGCTGGATTAACACTACTTTTTTTGTAGCACTCAATTTTCATTGCTACAGCACCCTCTATCAAAAGTTTAACATCTATCCCAGCTACAGCCAAAGGCAATAATCCCACGGGAGTTAATACAGAAAATCTCCCTCCGACATCGTCTGGTATAACAAATTTTCTATATCCTTCTCTATCTGCAACCTCTTTAAGCGCACCTCTACTACTATCTGTAATTGCAACTATTCTCTCTTTAGAGAGCTCTTTTCCGAATCTTGACTCAAAATATTGTTTGAGTATCCTGAAGGCGACTGCTGGCTCTGTGGTTGTTCCTGATTTAGATATAACAATTATTGCAAAAGTTCTATCTTGCAGATAGTCTAATAGCTCAGCCATATACTCTTCGCTCATATTATGACCAGCAAATAGTATTTCGGGCCAATTAGCTCCATTTTTTTTACAACCAAAAGAGTGTAAAAGCGCATTTAATGAGGCTTTTGCTCCTAGATAGGAGCCTCCTATTCCAACTACAACAACACAATCTACACGATCGCGCCATTCATCTGCAATAGACTGATAACAAGCTATCTCGTCAGAATTAATTTTTGAAGGGAGGTCTAACCATCCTAAAAAATCAGCCCCCTCTCCGTTTTTAGATATTAATGTCTCATAAGAGTTTAAAGCCTCATTTATTACGCTAGTAAACTTGGGGGTGTCAATAAACTTTTCAACCCCTCTATAATTTATATTAACAGGTGACTTAACCAAATTTTCCATATTATTGTAGATTTTCTGTTAATTGTTTAATAATATATGCTGGATACTTATGTTCATAGAGAATTTTAAACATAGCTTCAGCTATCGGCATATGAACATTATATTTTTTATTTATTTCATACATACACCGAGTTCCATAATACCCCTCAGCCACCATATTCATCTCCATTTGAGCAGATTGAACAGAGTATCCTTTTCCGATCATACTACCAAATGTTCTATTTCTACTAAATTGAGAATAACAGGTAACTAAAAGGTCTCCTAAATATGCCGATGTAGCAGTACTTCTAGTAATATCTGGGTGTGATGCATGTAAAAAGGCCTTCATCTCATTAAATGCATTTGTTATTAAAACAGACATAAAGTTATCTCCATATGAAAGGGAATGACATATCCCTGCAGCAACAGCATAAATATTCTTTAATACTGCAGCATACTCAACTCCATAAATATCTGTTCCTGGAGTTGTTTTAATGAAATTACATGCAAATACTTCACATAAAGAACGTGCTACCTCAATATGTTTACTAGATAGAGTTAAATATGATAACCTCTCCATTGCAACCTCCTCTGCATGACACGGCCCACTAACAACACCTATTCTTGAATAGGGAATTGAGTAATTTCTATTGAAATACTCTGCAACTGTTATATTATCCCCTGGAATTATTCCCTTGATCGCACTTACAATAAATTTATTAGCAAGAGATCTATTAACATTTTTTACCTCAGGTAAAAAATAGGCAGAAGGGATACAAAAGACAAGAACATCTGCCGAGTCAATAATTTCATTAATATCTGAGCTAAAAAATATTCTATTTGGGTCAAATTTAAAAGATGGCAAATAGTGAGGATTATGCTGAGATTTAACCATCTGATCTATAATCTCGTCGCTCCTTACGTACCAGGATATTCTATCTTGATTACTTAATAATATTTTGGAGAGTGCTGTCGCCCAACTTCCACTACCTATCATAGCATATCTAAGATTTTCATCTTCAAAGAAATTATCCATTATTTCTGTTAAATATTTATTAATTTATTTACAAATATACCTCAATTTGTACAATATAAAATATAAAACTCATCTAAAGTTGGTAAGCTTAAAACAAAATATGATATTTTAAAATAAAGAGATACTTTTGTATTAACTTGTTTTTAAAAAAAGAGTAAATTAAGAATTTTAATGAAAATAGATAATAATTCTATAAAGGAAGTAAGTTATAAGATACTCAATAAAAGAATAGATAAAGGTAGAATATCAAAAGAGGAGGCAGTTTTTTTATACAAGTACACCCCCATACAGATGATATTGGAATGTGCAGATAAATTGAGATCACAAATAATTTTAGATAATAAAGTTAGTTGGCAAATAGATCGAAATATTAATTATACTAATGTTTGTATCTCAAATTGCAAATTCTGTAATTTTCACTGTAGAGTTTCTGAAAAAAACCTCTCCTTTACTACCAAAAGAGAAGAGTATAAGATTAAAATAGAGGAGTTAGTTAAATTAGGAGGAGATCAACTACTTCTTCAAGGGGGATTACATCCTAAATATGATATAAATTTTTACGTAGATCTTTTTAAAAGCTTAAGAGAGATATATCCAAATTTGAAACTAAATGCACTTGGGCCTCCTGAGATTTTTCACATTTCCAAAATAAGTAAAATATCTATAGAGGAGACGCTTATTAGATTAAAAGATGCAGGATTAACATCGCTTCCTGGAGCAGGTGCCGAAATTTTATCTCAACGAGTACGCTCATTTCTATCGCCAGGTAAACCAGACTCAAATGCATGGATAGAAGTGATGAAATGTGCTCATCAACTCAATATTCCAACAACTGCGACTATGGTTTATGGACATATTGAAACAATAGAAGAGAGAATAGATCACCTTTTTACAATTCGAGAAATTCAGGATAGTAAACCTAAAGGAAACATAGGATTTAGAGCTTTTATCTGCTGGCCAATGCAATTAAAAGGCACTCAATTACAAGAGAAATTTCATGAATACCTAAATGAGCTACCAGACACTATTGAGCATTTAAAAATGATTGCCATTAGTAGAATTATACTCGATAATATAGATCACATACAAGTCTCATGGCTAACGATTGGATTAGAACTTGCAAAGCTAGCTTTAAACTGTGGGGCAGATGACATGGGTTCTATCATGATAGAAGAGAATGTTGTATCATCGGCAGGAGTAACTTTTAAAATGGATCCAGAGTTGATGAAAAAAACAATTATTGATGCAGGATTTAATCCTTGGCTTAGAAATCAAGATTACTCTCCTGTTCAATAGATTTTAAATAACCTAAATCTTTTGGCAAATTTTGGCCAAATGAGGCTTCCACCGCAAGCCTATCACATCTCTCATTTTGAGGGTGTCCATTATGTCCCTTAACCCAAACAAATTTAATTTTATGCTGCCTAAATACTTTAAGAAATCTAATCCATAAATCTGCATTCTTTTTTTTAACAAACCCAACTCTCTCCCAATTAAACAGCCATCCTTTCTCAACAGCATTACATACATATGAGGAGTCGGAGCAAACTACGATATTTGCATTTGCCCTTTTTATTGCCTCTAATGCCATAATTACAGCATATAACTCCATTCTATTATTAGTGGTACATTCAAACCCTCCCGAGAGCTCTTTATAATGCTCTCCAGAGATTAATACTGCCCCCCAACCTCCTGGCCCTGGATTACCTCTGGCAGAACCATCGGTATAAATTTGAATCATCTATATCACTATTTACTCAATTACAGAATCTTTTGGATTATAATCATAATCATGTTCAAACGACATCTTATTTGATATTAGATGGTCATACATCAATCTATTCTTATAAATATCACAAGCAGCATAAATAGAAGAGAGCATTGATAAATGACAAGCAACACCCTTTCCTGCAACATCATATGCAGTACCGTGATCTGGAGAGCATCGCACAATTGGTAGCCCTGCAGTAAAATTGACCCCTCTATCATATGACATTGCTTTAAATGGAACAAGACCTTGATCGTGATACATTGCTAAAACAGCATCAAAGTTGCCCTTATATTGAGAAGCAAAAAAACCATCTGCTGGAAATGGGCCAAATACAAGTTCCCCCTCATGAAACATCTCAGAGATAATTGGTGTTAATACCTCAATCTCTTCACCACCCAAAAGTCCTTTATCTCCAGAGTGCGGATTTAATGATAATACTGCAATTTTAGGACGATCTATTGCAAAATCTCTTTTTAATGACTGAGATAAAATAGAGATTTTATCTCTAATCAACTCTTTTGTAATCAATGAGGAGACTTTACTAATTGGTTCATGATTTGTTGCAACTGCAACCTTTAAATCTTCCGAAATCATAAACATTAAAGACTGTTTACATTCAAAGGCATTGGCCAAATACTCTGTATGACCAGGAAAATCGAACCCTTCTTGAGAGACAGATGCTTTATTAAATGGTGCAGTTACCAATACATCAATTTTCCCCTCCTTAAGATCAGAAACTGCTCTTTCTAATGACATAATTGCCGCTTTTGAACCCTCTGGGGTCTCTCTACCTGGCTCTGCTAAAAAGTCCTCAGGAACACAATTTACAATATTTACTCTTTTTGGATGAGGCCTCCAATCATCGGATAGTAAATTGGTTGAAATAGCCTCTGCTTCTTTAAGATGCTTTTTGTAAAACCCAAACATTTTTGAGGAACCATAAATTACAGGTGTGCATAAATCAAATATTCGCAAATCAGAAAGAGATTTAATTATAACTTCATAACCGATTCCATTGCTATCACCTTGTGTAATTCCAACTATTATTTTATTATTCATTGTAATATAAAATCAAATTTTTTGCAAGATACGAAAATTAGACAAGACTTAGTATATTTGCCATATGTCAGATATCTTGGAAAGCAATATAAAATTCTTACAAGGAGTTGGTCCTAAAAGAGCTGAGCTATTAAGCAAAGAGCTTAATATAAACACCTTTAAAGATCTTCTCCACTTTTTCCCATTTAGATATGTAGATAGATCTAAAATTTACTCTATTTCGGAAATTGAATCTACTATGAGCTATATTCAAATAAGAGGTTCTATAGCAAAAATGACAGAAGTTGGCGAAGGATTAAAAAAACGAAGATTGATAATAACACTCAAAGACTCTTCAGGCACTGTAGATTTAGTTTTTTTCAAGGGAATAAAATGGATAAAGGAGAAACTCAACTATAAATCTGAGTACATTATTTTTGGAAAACCAACAATATTCAACCAAACAATCAATTTTGTTCATCCAGAAATCGAAGATAGTAATTCTCAAAGCGTAAACTCCCAAGAAAATATGATTGGAGTTTATCCATCAACGGAAAAATTAAGAAATAGTGGAATATCAAATAAAATTATAACACAAATAGTATATAACCTTATACAAAAATTATACAATAACCTTAATGAAACATTGCCTGCATATATAGTCTCAAATAAAAAATTACTTAGCTACAGAGATAGTATTAAAAATATTCATTTTCCTAAAGATCAAAACTATCTTTCAAAGGCACAATTTAGACTAAAATATGAAGAGTTACTGTTGTTACAACTATCTATCTTAAAACAGAAAAAGGACCATGAAATTATATACAATGGTATAACATTTCCAAAAATATCCGACCACTTTTATAGCTGTTTTAATAATATTCCATTTGAGTTAACAGAGGCACAAAAGAGGGTAATAAGAGAGATTAGATCCAATATGACTTCTGGCAAACAGATGAATAGACTTTTACAAGGTGACGTTGGTAGTGGTAAAACAATGGTAGCTATACTAAGTTGTTTGATTGCTGCCGATAATGGATATCAAGCTTGCATAATGGCTCCAACTGAGGTTTTAGCAAAACAACATTATAGCAATTCACAGAAAATGCTGGGAGACTCTATTACTAAAACAGCACTACTTACTGGTAGTACTAAAAAAAAGGAACGAAAAGAGATACTGGATAATTTAATTAAAGGAGAAATTGATATTCTTATAGGAACACATGCTCTTATAGAGGAGATTGTACAATTTAAAAATTTAGGTATTGCAGTAATTGATGAGCAACACCGTTTTGGAGTAACACAAAGATCTAAGTTATGGGATAAAAATGAGATTCCACCACATATTCTAGTAATGACAGCAACTCCAATTCCACGAACATTAGCTATGACGCTTTATGGGCATTTAGACGTCTCAATAATTGACCAACTACCTCCCGGAAGAAAACCTGTAAAGACAATTCACGCCAAAGAGCATCAACGTAATAGAATAAACTCTTTTTTAAAAGAGCAAATAGATAAAGGTCGTCAAGTTTTTATTGTATATCCTCTTATAAAAGAGAGTGAGAAGATGGACTATAAAAACCTACAAGAGGGATATATGAATATAATAGAAGAGTTTCCAGCTCCAAAATATGTTACTGCTGTTGTTCATGGCCAGCAAAAACAAGAAGATAAAGAGTATGATATGGATCTTTTTGTTAAAGGGAAAGCAAACATTCTTGTCTCCACAACTGTTATTGAGGTTGGTGTAGATGTTCCAAACGCTAGCGTTATGGTTATTGAAAGTGCCGAGAGGTTTGGTCTTTCACAACTTCATCAATTGAGGGGTAGAGTTGGAAGAGGAGCAGAAGAGTCATTCTGCATTTTAATGACTAGTCATAAATTATCAAAAGAGTCACATCAAAGAATAGATCTTATGTGCTCAACAAATGATGGATTTGAACTTGCAGAGGCAGATCTAAGAATGAGGGGTCCAGGAGATATTGATGGCACACAACAAAGCGGTCTACCAATAGATCTAAAAATTGCTAGTCTTTCTAAAGATGGCCCAATTCTTGAAGAGTGCAGGTCTACAGCAAAAGAGATTCTTATTGATGATCCCCTACTCAAAGACCCAAAAAATAGTATATTTAAAATATGCTTAGAAAATAGGCAACAACTGAGAGACTACTCAAAGATTAGCTAATTACTAACTAGAAAACTAAAATATATGAAATACATTGGAGCACATGTAAGCGCATCTGGTGGTGTTGAAAATGCGCCATTAAATGCACACGAAATTGGAGCAAACGCTTTTGCTCTCTTCACTAAAAATCAGAGACAGTGGATTGCATCTCCATTGACAAAGAAAAGTATTGATCTTTTTAAAGAAAGATGTGAATTATTTGGGTTTAAACCCCATCAGATACTACCACATGATAGCTACTTAATTAATTTAGGCCATCCAGAAGAGGATGGACTGAGCAAGTCAAGAGCAGCATTCTTAGACGAGATGCAAAGATGTGAACAACTAGGATTAGATAGATTAAATTTTCATCCGGGAAGTCATCTTAACAAAATATCTATTGATGATTGTCTTCTTAGAATTTCTGAATCTATAAATATTACATTAGATAAAACTCAAGGCGTGACTGCAGTAATTGAAAATACAGCCGGACAAGGGACAAATCTTGGATTTACTTTTGAACAGATTGCTCAAATTATTGATAAAGTTGAGGACAAAAGCAGGGTTGGTGTATGTATTGACACTTGCCACTCTTTTGCTGCTGGATATGACCTATCTACTAAAGACTCTTTTAATCAAGCATTTGATCATTTCAATAAAATAATTGGATTCGAATATTTACGAGGTATGCATCTAAATGATGCCAAAAAAGGGCTAAATTCAAGAGTTGACAGGCACGACTCTATTGGGGCAGGACTACTTGGAGAAGAGACATTTAAAGTATTAATGAAAGATAGTAGATTTGACAACATTCCATTAATACTTGAAACTCCAAATGTAGATTTATGGAAAGATGAGATTATTCAATTAAGAGAGTGGGAAAAAGAGTAAGGTAAATAATGAACGATTTAACACAAGGGAAAGAGGGTACGCAAATAATGAAGTTTGCAATTCCAATGTTAATTGCAAACATATTTCAACAACTATACAATATTATTGATAGCATTGTAGTGGGGAAATATATTGGATCTACGGCACTTGCAGCTGTAGGTGCTAGTTTCCCTATACTTTTTACATTATCTGCATTGGTTGCAGGAATAACGATAGGTGGATCTGTATTAATTTCTCAATATTTTGGAGCAAAAGAGCTAGAGAAAGTAAAAAGTACATCAGATACTGTTCAGATATTTCTTCTCAGCAGTTCATTAGTATTATCTATCTTGTTTTATCTATTTAGCAAACCTCTATTTAGAGCACTTTCTATTCCTATTGAAGTTTTTCCAGAAGCTGTTGCTTATTTTGACATTATTATTCTAACAACAACAATACCTACCTTTGCATTATATGGCATTTCTGCAATATTAAGAGGAGTTGGAGACTCCAAAACTCCTCTAAAATTTATTATTTTTTCTATAATTCTAAATATAGTTTTAGATCTAATTTTTGTTTTAGTTTTCGGTTGGGGTATTTATGGTGTAGCATGGGCTACAGCCATTTCATCTATTCTTGCATGGATAGCACTGTGGTACCATCTTAATCGGGGTGAATATAAAATAATCCGATTTAATCTAAATTATAAAAAATGGGTTTTTGATAAAGAGAACTTTATATTATCTCTAAAAATTGGACTCCCATCTGGAGTCCAGCAAACTTTAGTTGGTTTAGGAGCTATGGCGCTTCTTACTATAGTATCCCCTTTTGGAGTTGCAACTTTAGCAGCATATACAGCAGCTGGCAGAGTAGATATGTTTGTTTCAATGCCAGCAATGAATCTAGCTGCAGCTCTTTCATCTTTTGTTGGTCAAAACTACGGAGCTAAAAGGTTCGATAGAATATCTAATGGACTTAAATCTACTCTTATATATTCAACAATAATATGTATATCTCTTAGTATTGTGGTAGTATTATGGGGAGGAGAAATTATGAGACTCTTTACAGATCCCAACTCAGATCACTTTATAGAAATAGTTGAAATAGGTAAAGAGTACCTTCTAATAGTTACCTCTTTTTACATTGTATTCTCTACAATGTTTATATACAACGGAGCTACCAGAGGAGCAGGTGCAACATTTATTCCGATGCTAATTACAACTCTATCTCTCTGGATCTTTAGAGTTCCTTTAGCCTATTTTCTATCACAAATATGGGGCTCATCTGGTATATGGTGGTCTATTCCAATAGGCTGGAGCGCAGGCTGTATAGGTGCTGTTGCATACTACTACTCTGGTCACTGGAAAAAGGGAGTTCGCAGATGATTAGGTTGGAATAATTCTATTGCTTAGATTTTAAACCTACTGTTTTATTATACACCGGTTTTTCGGGAGTTGACTCAATATCCTTAATAAAATAACCATTCCTTTCAAATTGAACTGCTATTTGAGATCTATCATCCAAAAGAGCCTCCTCTGCATAAGCCTTAACTCTAACCAAAGAGTTTTGATTAATATAGTCGGTATATACCTTACCCTCTTCTAAATCGTCCATATCCTCTTTATCAAAAAGTCTATCATAAAGATTTACATCTATTTCTTTTGCATGAGAAACAGATACCCAATGAATAGTACCCTTGACAGATCTCCACTCTCCTACTCCTGGTTTACTCTCCGGATCATAGGTGCAAATTATCTCCGTAATATTACCATTCTCATCCTTTATAACCTCTTCACATTTAATTATATAAGAGTACTTTAAACGAACTTCTCCACCAGGCTTTAACCTAAAGAATTTTTTAGGTGGCTCCTCCATAAAATCAGCTCTCTCTATTAAAAGTTCGCGAGAAAAGACAACATCTCTTTTTCCAGCGTCTAAGTCTTCTGGATTTAGATTTGGTGTAAAAACCTCCTCTTGGTTATGAGGATAATTTGATATAGTCAATTTTATAGGGTCCATTACAACCATATATCTATTTGACCTTTTATTTAGATCCTCTCTTAAACACCACTCTAAGAGAGATAGGTCAATAATATTATCTCTTTTAGCAACCCCAACTTTTTCTGCAAAATATCTCAAACTCTCTGGAGTATATCCTCTCCTTCTTAATCCACAAATTGTTGGCATTCTTGGATCATCCCATCCACTTACTATTTTATCGTTAACCAACTGAAGGAGCTTTCTCTTACTCATTACAGTATAGGTTAAATTCAATCTTGCAAACTCGTATTGTTTTGATGGAAAAATCTGCAATTTATCTATAAACCAATCATATAATGGCCTATGAACATCAAATTCTAAGGTACAAATAGAGTGGGTTATCTTCTCGATGGAGTCACTTTGACCATGAGCATAGTCATACATTGGATATATACACCAATCATCTCCAGTTCTATGATGATGAGCATGTATTATTCTGTACAAAATGGGATCTCTCATGAGCATATTAGGGTGAGACATATCTATCTTTGCTCTAAGAACTTTTGAACCATCTGGATGTTTACCATCTCTCATCTCCTGAAAAAGAGTTAAGTTCTCTTCTACAGACCTATTTCTGTACGGACTATCTACACCTGCTCTATTTACTGTCCCTCTATTTAAGCGAATCTGCTCTTGTGTTTGATCGTCAACATATGCCAAACCTTTTCTGATCAAATCACATGCCCAATTATATAGCTGTTCAAAATAGTCCGAAGCATAATACTCATTGGCCCAATCGAAACCTAACCACTTTACATCATTTTTTATTGAATCAACATACTCAGTATCCTCTTTCACTGGATTGGTATCATCAAATCTTAAATTTGTTGCTCCCCCAAATTTTTTTGCTAATCCAAAATTTAGACATATACTTTTTGCGTGACCGATATGTAGATATCCGTTAGGCTCTGGTGGAAATCTTGTTAAAATAGATTTATATTTTCCCGACTTAATATCGTTAGAGACTATCTCCTCTAAAAAATTCAATTGTTCTTCCATTATCAGATCATTTTTTCAGGTGCAAATATACAATTTCTTAATTGCATTTTAGTAACTTTGCCAATCTTAGTTAACAATTTGTAATAACAATAATCTAAATAAAGAAATATGATTCTCTCAATGACGGGCTACGGCAAGGCGGAATGTCTTATTATGCAAGGTAAAGTAACAATAGAAATAAAATCGGTAAATAGTAAAAGTGCCGATATTTCACTTAAAACCAATTTAATCCCCAGAGAGAGAGAGGCTCTTGCAAAACAACTGATTTCTAACAAACTAAAAAGAGGTAATATCGATCTTTATACCTCATTCGAAAGTAACTTAAATTTAGAGATTAAAAATATAAACAAAGCTATATTTTGTGAATACTATAGACAATTCAAGGATATCGCAGATTCACTAGGAGAAAAAAGCGATTTTTCTACACTTGCACTTGCAATCTCTAATTTACCAGATATCTTGGAGAGCAACTCCACTAGCACGGATGATTTAGTTAAGGAGTCAAACTGGTTAGCATTAAAAGAGTGCATAGAGAGTGCTTGTGACTCCCTAACTTCTTTTAGAGAAGAGGAGGGTCAAAAACTGAAACAAGATATAGAAGAGAGAATAGCTCTTATTTTAGAATACCTAAGTCATGCAGAAGAGCATGAGCAAGAGAGAATAGATTCTATAAAAGAGAGAATAGAGACAAAAATTAAAGAGTATTTACCAGAAGAGAATAATAGATTTGAACAGGAGATTATTTATTATTTAGAAAAATTAGATATTACAGAAGAGAAGGTTAGACTAAGGCAACATTGCAAATATTTTATAGAGACAATTGAAGCCGAAGAGTGTCCAGGGAAAAAGCTTGGATTTATAGCTCAAGAGATTGGAAGAGAGATAAATACCCTAGGATCTAAAGCTAATCATGCTCAGATACAACAATGGGTAGTTAGGATGAAAGATGAGTTAGAAAAAATCAAAGAGCAATCATTAAATATTCTTTAATTGCAACTTTTGAGTAGTTTGTTTCGTCTATAAAGCAGAAATACAAAAAAACTTTATAGTCATGAAAACAGCAAAAATTTTATTAGTAGTATTAGCTCTTTTATCAATTACTCATTATGCAGATGCACAAAAAGCATCAATTAAGAATCCAAAACAATCACCAGCAAGGATAGTTAAGTTGGCTCTGCAATCAGTTCCTAAAAACTATATTGCAGAAGATAATTGGATGAATGCCTTTTATAAGGAGCAAGTATCAAAAAACGATCAAACATTAGTAACTCATGAGGCATTTTTGGATGTATGTCGCAGTTCATACGCATCTTCTAGGAGAGATGTTGTAGCAGTTAAAGATGTAAGAGGTAGTTCTAACCACGATATTCTTAAGCAATATAACATTAAACTACAAGGAGGTCCAGTTTCTGCACTTGATATAGATATTGTTAAATATCCATTCCTAGGAGTTGCACTTTCTGAGATAGATGTAGTTTATACATTTAAGTACGAAGCACCAACTCAAATTGATGGTCAAGATATGTATGTAATTTCATTTGACCAAAAAGAGAGAAAAGAGCAGATGTTATACAAGGGAAAAATATATATAGATCCAACATCTCTAGCAATTGCGCGTATCGAGTTCTCATCTAACTTAGATAATGTTGGATATGCACACAATAAGTTTCTAAAAAAACGTCCCAAAAATAGTTTTGCTAATATGGTATCTGCAGATTATGTAGTAAACTATAAAAAATACAATGGTCTTTGGACTTTAGATTACTCATCATACGATATTAAATTCTACATCCAAGACAAAGATAGTAATGAGGCAAATCTATATAATATCTCTTCTCAGTTTGCAGTAACAAACCTATTTGCAAACAACATAGATATAGATAAAAGAGAGATTCTAAAAAATAGAGATATATTGGGAGATAGAGTTGTAAACTACAACATAGCAAATAACTGGGATGTTTATAATGCAATAATGCTTTTAGCATCAGTTAAATAATTTTTAGATATTAAATTTAAAAATAATAAAGGTTACTCAATAAAAGAGTGACCTTTATTATTATATATTAATTTAAACTTCTAAGATCCAAGCCACTCTTTAAACATAGAGCTCTTAGCTCTACTTATTAAAACTCTATCACTATTTCTCCCATTAGAGACGACAACAATTAACTTCCCACCAAAATAGTTTTCAATTTTACTTATTGCCTTAATATTAATAATATACTGCCGATTTGCCCTAAAGAAAATATCTGAATCAAGTTCTTGTTCTAATTTATCTAATGTATTACTAATTATATGGCTTTCATTTTTAAAATCAAAAATTACAACCCCACTCTCCTCTACTTTTATCCAAGCAATATCATCTATCTCCAAATATGAATAGCCATCAATTTTTGGGATTAAAATTCTCTTCCTTTTAGTAACATAAAATTTCTGGATACTCGATACTAACTTTTCTATCTTATCATTATTATTCTGTATCTCTCCATCCAAAGATTCAATCATATGTGTAAGCTTATTAAATACTTTATGAATATCCTCCTTCTTAATTGGTTTAAGTAAATATGCAACACTATTATAATCAAATGCTGTTACCATGTATTCATCATAAGCAGTTGTAAATACTATCCACTTATCGCTTATATCTATATGATCAAAAATTGAGAAACATATTCCATCGGCAAGCTGTATATCTAAAAAAATCAAACATGGCCCTTTATTATCATTAAACCACTTAATAGAATCCTCTACAGAGTTTAGAATAGCCTTTACCCTATAGTTTGAATTAACGTCCTCTACCGTCTTTTTGAGACCATTTGCTAAAAGAGGTTCATCTTCTACTATTACAATATTATCTAAAATCATATTTATGCAATTTTATCTATTAATGGAATTTTTACAATAAATTCGTTTTGAGTTTTTTCTACTTTAACATCACTATTTCCAGTCAAATATTCAAACCTTCTTATAATATTTTTCAACCCAAAATTTGTTGAATAGGTTGATACTTTGGGCTGTAGATTATTTATTACATAAATATAGCCATCGCTGTCATAAATCCTTATATTCAAAGGCATATTATCTTTGGCTATATTATGTTTTATACAATTCTCTACTAAATATTGTAGACAAAGAGGAGGAACCATTTTCTCTAGTGACTCGACAGACATAGAGATACTAACTATCAATCCTTGACCCAATCTCTGTTTTTGAATTGCAATATAATTCTCAATAAAAACCAGCTCCTCTTTAACCTTTATAACCTTTAATTTACTTGATTTAAGAACATATCTATAAACCTCAGAAATATTGAATGCAAATTCCTTTGCTTCTCTATTTTCATCCGAAATAAGAGCCAAAAGAGTACTAAAACTATTGAATAAAAAGTGAGGATTAAGTTGATCTTGTAGGGCTGCATAATTAAACTCCAATTTCTCTCTTTTTAATCGTTCATTTTCATATAAGAAAAATTTTAAAGAGTTATGATAATTATGACCAATTATAGAAATAACAAAAGTTATCGTAAATAAAATAAAGACACTCGCTGCCACCTTAAGAGAACTTGGAGTTATCTCCTGAACCCTATTAACTCCAAAAATTAGAGACTCAACCAATCTCATTATATATCCATTAATGACCATCCAAGCCAATGCAAAGCAAAACAATGAAATTATTCTCTTTTTCAACGCTAGATGCCATGGATATCTTATAGCAATCAATGAGTTAAAAATAATTATCCCTTCACTTAAAAGAACCACAACAATAGAGCTAAAAAGAAAAGATCTAATTGAAATCATCTTATAATGCCCCTCTTGAGTAATGTAAAAGAGTAAGGCTGTAATCATAAAAGAGGCTACAATCTCAATCACTATTCTTTTAAAGTCAAAAAGATTGGGATTGGAATACCTAATATTATTTATTGTTTTATTTAACATCATTACAACTACTAATATACTAAAATTTCAACTCCATCCTAGCTCTTAATCCAAATTTGGGAGCATCTCTAGTATCTGTAACTCTCCAGACCCCATCTAATCTAAAAAACCTAAAAATATTTTCTGCTCCCAGACCTACTTCTAGGTAGGGTTTATTATTATATTCATAAATCTCTTTGGGAGAGTCCAATAGTTGAAAATGTTTATTATCCAATCCACCTATCATCGACTTAAAACTAAATACTTCTCTAATACCCATTTTTTTTAACAAAGGAACCCTTTTAAATACAAGTCCATTTAATCTATACTCAACATATCCATGTATATACTTATCATGCATAAACTCCATACTATTTACCATATTGTAGTTATAACTAGTAAATCCATATGTAATATTTGCTCTAGGTATATCTAATAAAGGATATGGGACTTTTCCAAAAATATAACCTGCTTCCAAAGCATAGTCCAACTTAGTCTGTCCTAAATAGAAATAGTGCTTTATACTAGAATGAGTACTAACATAGCTCTGCTTTCTATCACCAACAGAATTTTCTCCAACAGAGAGAGAGAGATTAACTATCGGCTTAGGAGTACTTAGATATATTCTTCTATAGCCATAATCTAGATACTTTTCCTCCCAAGACCATCTAAAATTTAATTGATACTCTTTGTTATTAAATGAACTCAATTCTATTTCATTTACTTTAAACGGGAAAAAATAGGGAGAAAAAAAGTTTTGATTTTTTAATGCCGATTTTACAGTAAGCCCCGTTCTTATCTCTTTTTCAAAAGAGAAGAGAGCCCGTTCGCGTCGGAAAATCTCAAAAAGATCTTCTCTCTTAAAAATGTACGATATCAAATTGCTTTCAGATGTGTGCTGCTTATTTTCATATAGATACAAAATCTTTTCATTTTCACCAATTTGAATCATATCATCGGTATACTCAAGTTGAATTAGTGATCTTCTTGAAGTTGGCAGAATATATCCAAAACCAATTCTTCCCAACCACTCTCTATTTTTAGTGCCATACCCTATACCTGCCCATATACTAAAATTCTTAAATAGATCTGAAGATGTTCTTCCTCCAAAATATAAATGAGTCCCCTCTACTTTATTAAAACTTAGCATGTAATCATAAGGGCCCAATTCAAATTTACCTATATTGTAATACCCGGTTAACGACATCTGAGCAACTTTATCCAAAAGTTTAATGAATGGAAGATTATTCATTGAATCAATTGCTTGAATAAACATTATATCTGCGTCATTTAACTCTGTAGGTCTAACTCTATTCCAATAGTCATCATCTCTAGAAGAGTATCCTATATCTCTAGTTGACTCATAACTTAACCTTCTGTGACTTAATTTAAAACTTTTGTCGGGGTTCAAGTCCACATCGGTAAATATCATTGTATTATAACTTTTTAACTCTACTCTTTGCCTATTCTTGCTTAACTCTACTGGCATATAATCTATAGTAGATATTATTTGGGATCTATCATAAAATGGAAGAGAGTCTTGGGTCATTTTATAAGATACAGATATCTCTAATCCCTTTATAAAATTTAAATGTGATAAATTATTTAGCTTGGTATTAATATTTACAATTGAGTAGTTTGAACTCTCTATATCCATCTCACCAGTAAAAGTATTATCTCCTGCCCTTTTTGGTCTAAACCTCACTTTGTATATCAAATGATTATCTTGCTTAGTTGAATCGATTAGAAAATAGTTGTAATAGAACCAACCATTTGGATGTAATGGGGAGATAAAATTTTGATTAAACATCTCCATTGACGATGAATAAAAATTCACACCTACATCTAATCCAGCAGTCATTCCAGAAATCTCTGTGTCGCTCAATAATCCTAAACCAAATGTATTATCGGCTTCAACTGTAGATTTGAGCATTAAAGGATTCTTTCTATATTGATTAAATACAATCTGTTCAGAAAAATATACTGGTAAATACCTAGTACTATCTGAATCATATTTAAATATCGATTTTGAGTTATCAAAGACTCTCCATTTTGTCATATTATCTGAGACATTATTAATTCTATAGTCCCATCTTGTATATCTTCGATAATTGTATTGAGGATAATTATCTGGATTATTTCTTTCGATATTTTTCTGTATATTAGATAGTAATCTTTTAATTGGACCATAGTCTGGTTTAACTATAACCTCTTTTAAGTTAACAATATCTTGTACTAGAATAATATTTAACTCATTTACCTCTCCTGTTTTAATATTCACTTTTTGAGTAATATATCCCATATAGGAGACTGTTAAAACACTATAATCTGTATCTATTTTCATATAAAACTCACCATCAATATCTGTGGTAGAGGCAATATTTGTTCCTTGGAAATACAGATGAACAAAAGGTAAAGGTTCTGAACTTTCACTGTCCAGAACCTTCCCTTTAATAATAGTATCTTTTGCAAATAGATTAAATGCGTAAAAGATACTAAAGAACACCAATAACCATTTTTTTCTAAAAACGTTCATCAATTTTACATAACTAAAACCGATGCAAGTTAATTTTATTTAAAAATGGCAATAAGTCAATATTGCTTGAAATGGTTAATATTATAACTTAAATAGCAAAAAAAGATATTGAGAAAACTAATTCAATAACCATTTTTGCCAAAACTCAATTGTTGCCTTGTGTGAATGACTACCATGATAACCTCTATATCCATGGAAAGCACCTGGATACAACATTAGGTCAAATAATTTATTCTCTTTTTGAAGAGCATCAATCAATTGTATAGTGTTTTGCATATGAACATTATCATCTGCTGTTCCGTGCGTTAAATAGAGTCTAGATCCCAAATCATCTCTATACTTCTTTACCTTATTAATAACAGCGCTGCTATTATATCCATCTGGATTATTATCTGGTCTATCCATATATCGCTCTGTATAATGCGTATCATATAGTTGCCAATCATAGACTCCAGCTCCAGCAATACCATATTTAAAATATTCTGCCCCATCAGTTAAGGCTAAAGCAGTCATAGTACCACCGTAGCTAAAACCAGTAATTCCTATTTTCTCTGAGTTGACATATGGTAGTGATGAGAAATATTTAGCCCACTCAATATAGTCTAAAAGCTCATAATGGCCCAAATTTCTATGAATATAATTTATACCTCTTTTTCCAAAATGTCCAGATGCTCTATTATCCACAGATACTTGTATTACTCCCATTTTAGAAAGCTCTCTTCTAATATCGGGAACTCCTCTCCAGGTGTCCATAACATATGTAGAATTTGGTCCACCATAAATATAAAATATAACTGGATACTTTTTTGTAGAGTCAAAATTTTCTGGGTATAGTATATTTCCTGGAAGTTCAAACCCTTCTGGAGTGGTCAAAGTGATCATTTTTGGAGCATTATATTGCTCAACAGAAAAATCTTCTTTAGCTGAATTAAAAAGAGTTGTATAACTCCCCTTCTTTACTGCCGATCCTTTTGATGCCCACAAAAGATTTATCTTTGTTGGAACAGAGCTATTAGATACCATTGAAACAATATTTTTACCATCAGGAGAGATCATAACATTCATATGATTATAGTCCCCAATAGATAATTTTTCTATTTTAGATGAGCTCTTGGACCAATTAACTCTATAAATATCATTTCTAATTGAGACGTCTCTTCTAGCACTAAATATGATTTCTCTCTTTTTCTCATCTAAACTTAAAATATTCACACCCCAATTATCACCAGTAGTTATCTGTCTAAACTCTTTTCCATCAAATGATTGATAATATATCTGCTGCCATAAACTAAAATCTCTAACAAAATAGAAACCATTATCTCCAAACTTGATATCGGTAATCCAATCTATCCAAGTATCTTGTTTCTCTTTATATATACTCTCTTTGCTCCCTGTGTTTCTATCAACAGCATAAAGGGTCAAATTACTCTGATCTCTATCCATCCACTGAACCATCAATTTAGATCCATCAATATTCCAAAAAGGAGTCCCAAAATACTGATCTTTTAGAGGATCAAAATCTGCCCACAAAATATCACCGCCTTTTGAACCAACAAATCCTAATCTAACCTCAGGGTTTTTATCTCCAGCCTTAGGATATCTTGTCTCTGTAATAGAACCATGCTTACCTTTTGAGTCATATATTGGAAACATTGGAATAACAGAGTCATCGAATCTATAAAAAGTTAGCAATTCACTATCAGGTGACCACCAAAATGCTCTATAGTTTCCCGCTCTTCCAAAAATCTCCTCATAGTAAACCCAAGAGGCATACCCATTCATAATAACATCGGTTCCATCATAAGTTAACTGATGCTCACTACCTGAATCTACATCGATTGTAAAAAGATTATTGTCTCTTGTAAACGCTACCAACTTAAAATTTGGAGATAGAATTGGATTTTTCTCTTCACTCTTGGTTGATGTTAGTCTCTTCTCTTCTCCTTGAGCAGATTTAAAATAGATATCTCCATTTTTAATAGATACAGAAGGAGTTGCTACTGGAGAAACAGGAAGATCTATCTTCTCTTTTAATTGTTTATTAATATTAAATCTATAGTATACCTGTTTTTTATCCTCTACTTGAGATAAAATAAGATTACTATTATCTTCCCAAGAAACAATATTGGGAATAGGTTGAATTTTGCTATTCTGAGCATAAATAATAGATAGTTTTACTAATAAAAAAAGCAGCAAAACAGACACTTTTGTTAAAAACTTGACGTTCATAAAGAAATTTATTTATTAATTTTCAAAAAATCGTTTGTCAAAATTAACAAAATAAACTTTATCCACCGCTCTTGTTATTGCAGTATATAGCCACTTTAAATCATCCTCTGATATTTCTGTTCCCCAGAAAGGAGTATCAATAAAAACATGTTTCCATTGTCCTCCTTGAGATTTATGACATGTAATTGCATTTGCATACTTAATTTGCAACGCATTAAAATATTCATCTTCTCTTATTTTCTGCTCCCTTTTTCTTTTACTCTTAATATGGGAATACTCTTCGCTTAAACCAGCATATAGCTGCTTATATGAATCAAAGGATAAACTTGCAGATTCACTATCTAAAGTATCTAGAATTATCTTCGCATCAACCTCCATATTATTATAATCTGCAAATAACAGGGTGGCTTGAGCAAAATTCAATCCATACTTAGATTCATACTTAGATATTCTAATCAACTCTCCAACATCTCCATTTGCAATAAAATCAATCTCCTCCTCCGATGAATTTGAGAAGTTATAACAATTCTTAACAATCATCAATTTATCTCCTACTGTCAGCTTATCCTCTTTATATAAAATTGTGGATCTTATTCCAGCATTATATTTATTTGCCCTTCTATTTGAGCGACACAAAACAATCGTATTATCGGCTCCCACTAAATCATAACTAATTGTTATTTTTTCAATTAAATCTGCACCAGTAATTCTCTCTATATCATCAAAATTTTTAAGTTCTAATTTAGGAATTGTATTATCTAAACTCTCTATTTTATCTCTAATTAAAGTAGCATTAAACAAAATTCCAGAATCTTGGGCTTGCCTTACTACATCTTTTAATTGAATTTCAATAACATCTGCATACTTACTTAGATAACTATTGTTTAAAGCATTAGATATCTGCTCCCCGACAGGAGGTAGCTGAGCAGAATCTCCTATAAGTAATAACTTATTATTAGAATTGGATCTTAAATAAAACACTAAATCGTCAAGCAGATCTCCTGAACCAAAAATATTATTCTCTTTGCTTGCAGAGGAGATTAATGATGCCTCATCAACAATAAAAAAAGTATCCCTACTTTTATTTATGTCTAATGAGAAATTCCCTATGCCATCTTTAACTGATTTTTGCCGATAGATCTGCTTATGAATTGTATATGCTTTATTGCCTGTATAATTAGACAAAACCTTAGCAGCCCTACCAGTAGGCGCCAACAATATATATTTATGACCATACTCTTTTAAATAGGAGACTAGAGATAGAAGTGATGATGTTTTACCTGTGCCAGCATAACCCTTTAATAAAAAAACATCTCGATTTTCATTAAATTCTCCAGCAACAAACTTTGCTAATATAGAAAAAAAAGCATCCTGACATTTTGTTGGAACAAAACCTAAGTTATGCTTAAATCTCTCATATATAAAATTATCAATAGCCATATTTTAATGTCCCGAATAGAACCACTTATTAGAAAAAACAATTAATATTGAGTAAATCTCTAACCTACCAAGTAGCATACCAAAAGTTAAAATAACTTTCCCAGCCTGAGGGATAGATGAATAGTTACCTAAAGAACCTAATTCTCCAAAAGCAGGACCAACATTACCCATACTTGCAGCAGAAGCCGAAAAGGACTCTAATAACGAGGTTCCAAAAAAGGATAAGCAAAGTGTAAGCAAAAAGATGATTAAAAGATAGAGAACAATAAATAAATTCACACCATATACAGTGTCTCTATCAACAACCTGATTCCCAATTTTGATTGGAATTATTGCACTTGGATGCAACTGTTTATTTATACTAGCTTTTACAGACTTAAAAAAAATAAAAGCCCGATCAACCTTCATCCCTCCAGAAGTAGACCCTGAACATGCACATTGTATAGTAAAAAAGAGAATTATTAAAATTGAAAATCCCGGCCAAATTGAGGAGTCACCATTAGCAAATCCAGTGGTTGTACCAACAGAAATAACTTGAAAAAAACCCTCTCTAATTGCAGTATACCAACTATCATATACTCCATTAATTTTTATATTAATAGAAACAAGAATACTTCCAACAAAAATTAAACATAAATAATACTTTACTACAGAAGATTTTAAAATATTATACGATTTTCCAATAACTGAACTATATAACAACCCAAAATGTATACCAGAAAGTAGCATAAATACCATAATAATGATTTCTATATATATAGAATCAAAACTTCTAATAGATAAATTTCTTGTACTAAATCCACCAGTAGAAATAGTACTAAAAGAATGGTTTACAGCATCAAAAAGATCCATTCCCACAATAACCAATAATATAGTTTCTAGGACAGTCAATCCTAAATACACAAAAGATATTACTCTTATAGTCTCCTTTGTCTTGAACCGATAATTTTCTTTAGAGAGAGAAGAGATCTCCATTTTAGTTAGC